>VFQP010000080.1_pt1 | contig 278760 bp, 274 predicted proteins | sample 3512351 | NCBI WGS metagenome assembly VFQP01 (sample SAMN10412372, study PRJNA504923) | tailings metagenome | isolation source: Relicate 1 Philex TSF1 revegetated site | place: Philippines: Tuba, Benguet | collected 2017-08-29 | reverse complement strand
TGCCCGCGTAGTTCGGACCACCGCCGCCTTCGGGCGTGACCCAGACGATGTTCTGTGTCGGGTCCTTGATGTCGCAGGTCTTGCAGTGCACGCAGTTCTGCGCGTTGATCTGCAGGCGGTCGGTGTTGTCCGGGTTCTTCACGAACTCGTACACACCAGCCGGGCAGTAGCGGGCCTCGGGGCCGGCGTACTTGGCGAGGTTGATCTTCACCGGCACGCTCGCGTCTTTCAGCGTGAGGTGCGAGGGCTGGTGTTCCTCGTGGTTGGTGTTGCTCACGAACACGCTGCCCAGCTTGTCGAAAGTGAGCTTGCCGTCGGGCTTGGGGTAGACGATCTTCTCGCACTCGGCCGCGGGCTTGAGGTAAAGGTGGTCGGCCTTCTCGCGGTGCAGCGACCAGGGCGGTGCCTTGAACCCCAGGCGCGGCAGCAGCCAGTGCTCGATGCCGACCATGAGGCCGCCGACGATGTTGCCGTACTTGAACCACGACTTGAAGTTGCGCGACGCCTCGAGCTCCTCCTTCAGCCAGCTCTTGTCGAAAGCGGCAGGGTAGGCCTTGAGCTCGTCGTGCTGGCGGCCTGCCTGCACGGCCTCGAACGCGGCTTCGGCGCAGAGCATGCCGCTCTTGATGGCGGCATGGCTGCCCTTGATGCGCGCGCCATTGAGGTAACCCGCGTCGCAGCCCACCAGGGCGCCGCCCGGAAAGGTGGTTTGCGGCAGGGCCATGAGGCCGCCGGTCGTGATAGCGCGCGCGCCGTAGCTGATGCGCTTGCCACCTTCAAGGAACTCGCGGATGCGCGGGTGCGTCTTCCAGCGCTGCATTTCCTCGAACGGGCTGAGCCATGGGTTGCTGTAGTTCAGGCCGGTCACCAGGCCCAGCGTCACCTTGTTGTCTTCCAGGTGGTACAGGAAGCCGCCGCCGTAGGTGTCGTCCTTCATGGGCCAGCCGGCGGTGTGGATCACCAGACCGGCCTTGTGTTTCGCGGGGTCGATCTCCCAGAGTTCCTTCACGCCGATGGCATACGCCTGCGGGTCCTTGCCCTCGTCCAGGTGGAACTTCGCGATCAGGCGCTTGCCCAGGTGGCCGCGCGCGCCCTCGGCGAACACGGTGTACTTCGCGTGCAGCTCCATGCCGAGCTGGAAGCTGTCGGACGGCTCGCCGTCCTTGCCCACGCCGAGGTTGCCGGTGGCCACACCCTTCACCGAACCATCGTCGTTGAAGAGCACTTCAGCGGCGGAGAAGCCGGGGAAGATTTCCACGCCGAGGTTCTCGGCCTGCTGGCCCAGCCACTTCACCACGTTGCCGAGGCCGACGACGTAGTTGCCTTCGTTGTGGAAGTTGTTCGGGATCAGGAATTTCGGGGTGTCGATGGCGCCCTTTTCGGTCAGCCACAGCAGCTTGTCGTCGGTGACGGGCTGGTTCAGGGGCGCGCCGTCTTCCTTCCACTTCGGCAGGAGTTCGGTGATGGCCTTCGGGTCCATCACCGCGCCGCTGAGGATGTGGGCGCCGGGCTCGGAGCCCTTTTCCAGCACGCACACGTTGATGTCGCTGCCTTTTTCCGCGGCAATCTGCTTGAGCCGGATTGCCGTGGCCAGGCCCGCCGGGCCTCCGCCCACCACGACCACGTCGTACTCCATGGCTTCGCGTGGGCCGTAGGTGCTGAGGATGTCTTCGGGGGTCATGTGCTGGTCTCGCTCTGTCGGGCGCAGGGGCCCGGGGGATTTTCATGACGGCGCTGCCCGCAGGCCCGCCGTTGTCGTGGTCGCGACCGATTTTAGAGGGCCATGGCGCACAATCGTGTCGCATCGGCCCCGGAGGGCCGCTGCGGGGCGCTGATACGACGCGCAACCCACTACTTTAGAGGAGGCTCTCTCATGGCATACAGCCTGGATTTGTCGGGCCGGGTGGCCCTGATCACCGGTGCATCGGGCGGGCTCGGCGAGCAGTTCGCCAAGACGCTGGCGCGCGCGGGCGCCGCCGTGGTGCTGGCCGGGCGCCGCACCGACCGCCTCATGGCGCTGCGCGCCCACATCGAGGCCGGGGGCGGCGATGCCCACGTGGTGGCCATGGACGTTACCGACACGGCGTCCATCAAGGCCGCGGTGGCGCACGCGGAAACCGAGGTCGGCGCGATCGACATCCTGGTCAACAACTCGGGCGTCAGCACCACGCAGCGACTGCAGGACGTGACCGAGGAGGACTACGACTACGTATTCAACACCAACACCCGTGGCGCGTTCTTCGTAGCGCAGGAAGTGGGACGGCGCATGCTGGCACGCGCCAACGGGGCCGCGCCGGGCACCTATGTGGGCGGGCGCATCGTCAACATCGCTTCCATGGCCGGGCTCAAGGTGCTGCCGCAGATCGGCGTGTACTGCATGAGCAAGGCGGCCGTGGTGCACATGACCAAGGCGATGGCGGTGGAGTGGGGCCGCTTCGGCATCAACGTCAATGCGATCTGCCCCGGCTACATCGACACCGAGATCAACCACCACCACTGGCAGACCGAGCAGGGACAGAAGCTCATCAACATGCTGCCGCGCAAGCGCGTGGGCACGCCCGCCGACCTGGATGCGGTGCTGGTGATGCTGTGCTCGACAGAGAGCCATTTCGTGAACGGTGCCGTCATCGCTGCCGATGACGGCTTTGGGGCGTAGATGACGGCTGCGGTGCTGGGCCGGCCTGCGGGCTGGCCGCCGGGCATGGTGACCGGCATTCTCGCGGGCCTTGGTGCGGGCGCTTTCTGGGGCACGGCCTTCGTGGCGCCCCTGCTCACGCCCGGCTTCAGCTCGATCGACCTCACGGTGGGACGCTTCCTGTCGTGCGGCATTCTGTCCGTGCTGCTGCTCCTGTGGGCGGGGCTGCGTCGCGAAGCGCACCTGCCCACCTGGCGCCAGACGGGCGCCGCGCTGTGGCTGAGCCTGCTGGGCTACACCGGCTACTACCTGCTGCTGGTGCTGGCGATCCAGGCCGCGGGGGCGGCGCTGCCCGTGCTCATCATCGGCACCATTCCACTGTGGATCATGTTGCTGGGCAAGCCCGAGGGCCTGCGCTGGCGTTCCCTGGTGCCGGGCCTGCTGCTCACGCTGGCCGGGCTGGCGCTGATGATGCGCGTGACCGCGCATGGCGCGGAAGCCGGTGGCGGCACGAACCTGTGGCTCGGTGTCTTCTATGCGGTGCTCGCCATGGCGTCGTGGACCGCCTTCGGCCTGCTGAACGCACGCTGGCTGCGCCACCACCCGGAGGTGAACTCCACGATGTGGGCGAACTGGCTGGGTGTGGCCGCCGGCCTGGGTGCGCTCGCCATCTGGGCCGTGGCAGGGTCCGGGCTGGGCGCCCTGGTGCAGCGCCCCGGTTTCAGCACCTTTGTCGTGGTGTGCGCAGTGACCGGCATCGGCTCCGCGTGGATCGCCTCGGTGCTCTGGAACATGGCCAGCCGCCGCCTGAGCCCGAGCCTCGCGGGCCAGCTCATCGTGAGCGAGACCGTGTTCGGCCTCATCTACACCTTTGCCTGGAGCGCCCAGTGGCCTGCCGCCGTGCAGTGGGCCGCCTGCGTGCTGTTCGTGCTGGGCATTCTTGCCTCCATCAAGGCGCACCGTTGACGCAACCACCTCCATGAAACTCGAACTGCCCGAAAAGAAGAAGCGTGTGTTCAGCATGACCATTCCCATTCGCTGGGGCGACATGGACGGCATGAACCACGTCAACAACACGATCTACTTTCGCTACATGGAGATCATCCGCATCGACTGGATGCGCTCCATCGGTTGCCAGCCCGACCCCGCCGGCGAAGGGCCGGTGATCGTCAACGCCTTCTGCAACTTCTACAAGCAGCTGGAGTACCCCGGTGACGTGGTGGCCACCATGTACGTGAGCGACGTGGGCCGCAGCAGCTTCGAGAGCTGGTGCACGCTGTCGCGCAGCGACGACCCCGACACGGTGTACGCGGCCGGCGGGGCCACCACGGTGTGGGTGAACTTCCCAATGAAAAAGTCGATGCCCATCCCGGACTGGCTGCGCGCGCACATGAGCTAGCGGCTGTGTGCGTCGGCGCACACACAAATTCTTGCAGACGTCAGAAGGCCGCGTGTCTAGCATGCGCCCATGCGCCACACCTCCTTTCTTTTTCTGGGTATCGGTCTGTCGGGTCTGCTCGCCGCCTGCGGTGGTGGCGGAGGCGATCCGGATTCGGGTTCGGGCGGCGGCGGAACGCCATCGCCCGGCTTCGTGACGACGGGCCCGTTGACGGTCACCGAGGTCGCCACATCCATCCCCAATCCCTGGAGCCTGGCGTTCCTGCCGGACGGGCGCATGCTGGTGACCGGGCGCAATGGCGTGCTGCGGCTGTACACGGCCAACGGCCAGTCGTTCAGCAATGTGGCGCTGACCGGCCTGACGGGCCTGACCACGGCGGGGCAGGGCGGCTTGCTCGATGTGGTGGTGGATCCTTCCTTCTCGAGCAACCGGTTCATCTATTTCAGCTTCTCGGAAACGGACAGCGGCAACCCCAGCCTCAATGGCACCGCAGTGGCGCGGGCCGAGCTCGACACTGGGGCCCTTGCCCTCGTGGGTTTCCAGGTGATCTACCGCCAGACGCCAAAGGTGGCGAGCAGCGGCCACTTCGGATCGCGACTCGTGTTCGACCGCGACGGCCACTTGTTCGTGACGCTGGGTGATCGGCAGAATGCCGATCAGCAGGCCTATGCGCAGGACCTCACACGGGGCAATGGCAAGGTGGTGCGCATCACCACGTCGGGCTCCCCGGCACCGGGCAACCCGGTGCTGGCAGGCGCGCAGCCCGGCCTGTGGAGTTATGGCCACCGCAACCCTCAGGGTGCCGCGCTGCACCCGGACACCGGCCAGCTCTGGACCAGCGAACACGGCCCGCAGGGGGGCGATGAAGTCAACCTGACCCAAGCCGGCCGCAACTACGGATGGCCCGTGATCAGCTACGGCCAGGAATATGGCACCACGCAACAGGTGGGCATGGGCACGTCCAGGGCGGGCATGGAGCAACCCGTGTCTTACTGGGAAAAGATCGACGGCACGAGCTGGACGGGTGGCCAGAAGTCATCCATCGCGCCGAGCGGCATGGCGTTCTTCACGGGGCCGGAGCCATCGCACTGGAGCCGCAGCCTGTTCGTCGGCGCTCTCGCAGGCACGTCGCTCTGGCGGCTGCAACTCGATGGCACGCGGGTGGTGGGGCGGGAGCGGCTGCTCGCGAATCGCGGGGAACGCATCCGCGACGTGCGGCAGGGCCCCGACGGCCGCCTCTACCTGCTCACCGATGGCGCCAGCGGCAAGCTGTTGCGCATCACCGGTGGTTGAGGCGGCGTCAGGCGATCACTGCTTGTTCTCGCGGGCGCTGGCCTTGTACTCGATGTCGTCGGCGTACAGGCGGCCATCCTTGCGGTCGATGTCGACCTCGACGTAGTGGCCTTGTCGCAGGTCCTCGAAACGCTTGTAGTCGTTTTCGTAGTCGGTCTTGTCGGTGACGTAGATCGTTTCGCTGTTCACGACAAACGCCTTGGCCGCCAGGTCGATCGACTGGATGCGTCCCTTGATGTCCTCGGCGTGAGCCGCGCCCACACCCAGGGTGAGTGCAGCGGCCAGCATGAAGGCTCGGGTGGTCGACGGTTTGATTCGGGACATGGAATACCTCCGTTGTTGTGGTGAATCGATTGAAACGTCCACGGAGGAAAAGTGCCGTCTTTTTTTGTTGCAGCCCGGTATCGCGCCGTAAACGCGCGGTTGTCCTACAAGCGCTGACTGCCCGCGTTCACCTGGCCGGCTTGGCCTTGGGCACGCGGCCCATGAGATAGAACTCGGGGTTGGGCTGCATGTTGCTGAAACTCGCCAGCCGGTTGGACAGACCGAAGAAAGCCGTGATGGCCGCGATGTCCCAGATGTCTTCGTCGGAGAAGCCGTGCGCATGCAGGGGCGGGAAGTCGTCGTCGCTGACCTCGTGCGAACGCAGGCAGACCTTCATCGCGAAATCGAGCATGGCCTTCTGCCGCGGCGGTATATCGGCTTTGCGGTAGTTCACTGCCACCTGGTCCGCCACCAGTGGCTTCTTCTCATAAATTCGCAGGATGGCGCCATGGGCCACCACGCAATACAGGCACTGGTTGGCCGCGCTGGTGGTGGTGACGATCATCTCGCGCTCGCCCTTCGTCAACGATCCTTCTTCCTTGAGCATGAGCGCGTCGTGGTACGCGAAAAAGGCACGCCACTCGGCGGGGCGGCGCGCCAGCGCGAGGAACACGTTGGGCACGAAGCCGGCCTTTTCCTGCACCTCCAGCACCTTGGCCTTGATGTCGTCGGGCAGATCGTTGATGTCGGGGGCCGGGTAGCGGTTCATGTCGTCTCCTGTCAGGTGGTTTTGCTTCATCGTACGGTATCGTGCGCGTCACCGTCACCACCCATTCTCCTTCTGGAGCACGCGATGCAAGACACCAACGATCCCGAATTCGAGCGCGGCCTGTCCATGCGCAAGCAGGTCATGGGCGAGGCCTTCGTGGCCAACGCATTCGGCAGCATGACGCCCTTCACCGAACCCATGCAACAGCACATCACGCGCAAGGCCTGGGGCGACGTGTGGCAGCGCGGCGAACTCGACCTGAAGACGCGCAGCCTCATCACCGTGGCCATGCTCACGGCCCTGGGCAAGCAGAACGAACTCAAGGGGCATGTGCGAGGCGCGCTCAACAACGGCGCGACACCGGCTGAACTGCAGGAGGTATTGCTGCACGCAGCCGTGTACTGCGGCGTGCCCACGGCGGTGGAGGCGTTCCGCACGGCGGCCAGTGTGGTGGATGGCGAGGCCGCCTGAGCCGGGTCCGGCGCTACGATGCGGGTTTTCCATACCAAGTCCCACTGGAGTTCGTCATGACCGCTTCCCGTCCCTCCCTGGTTCGCCGCGCCCTGCTGGCTGCGGGCCTCCTGTGCACCGTCGGCCTGGCCCAGGCGCAGAGCACCACGCGCATCCTCGTGGGTTTTCCACCCGGCGGCGGCACCGACGCGATCGCCCGCATCATCGGCGAACGCCTCCAGCAGGAACTGGGCAGCCCGGTGGTGGTGGACAACAAGCCCGGTGCCGGTGGCCAGCTGGCTGCGCAGGCGCTGAAAGCGTCGGCGGCCGATGGCCACACGCTGTTCCTGAGCCACGACCACAGCATCACCATCCTGCCGATGGTGACGAAGAACCCGGGCTACGAGCCGGCGAAAGACTTCGTGCCGGTTGCGGGCTTCGCCACCTTTGTGAACGCTTTCGCCGTTTCCAATGGCACGCCCGCGCAATCGTTCAAGGCCTTCGTGGATGGCGTGAAAGCGTCGGGGGGCAAAAGCACCGTAGGCATTCCCGCGCCGGCTTCCGTGCCGCAGTTCCTGGTGCAGGTGATCGCGAAGCAGAACGGTCTGGATCTGGTGGCCGCGCCCTACCGGGGCAGCGCGCCCATGATGTCCGACATGCTGGGCAACCAGATTCCGGCGGGTGTGGCGTCCATCCCCGACTTCATCGAGAACCACAAGGCCGGCAAGCTGCGCGTGGTGGCCGTCATGGGCTCGCAACGCCAGGCCGCCATGCCCGAGGTACCCACCTTCGCCGAACTCGGCCTCAAGGGCTTCGAGGACGTGCCTTACTACGGCCTGTTCGCCCCGGCGGGCACGCCCAAGGCGTCGCTGGACCGCCTGGCCCAGGCAGTGCAGAAGGCCATTGCACAACCCGACGTGCGCGACAAGCTGACCGCCATGGGCCTCACCGTGGGCTTCATGAGTGGCGAACAGCTGGGCGCACGCGAGCAGGCCTACGGCAAGGTGTGGGCGAAGATCATCCAGGACAGCGGCTTCCAGCCACAGTGAGCTGAAGACCCCCACGCTCCGCCGCTGCGCGGGTCGCTGCCCCCCGAGGGGGCTTGGCCTGCCTTGGGGCGGCCCGGCGGCGGGCCCGTGCCCCCACGCTCCGCCACTCGCGCGGGGCGATGCCTCCGGGGGGTGTAACCCGCTCTCAGCCGGCCAGCAGGCGGTGCACCAGATCGGGCGTGCTGTGCGCGCCGTACTTGCGCATCAGCCGGGCGCGGTAGATCTCCACCGTGCGGTGGCTGATGGCCAGTGCCTTGCCGATCTGCTTGCTGGTCAGTCCGTCCATGAGGAAGGCCGCCACCTCGCGTTCGCGCGGTGTGAGTTCGGCCTTCACCGTGCGGCTGGAGCTGAGGTCCTCGAAACTCCAGATGCCGGCCGCGTGCGGCGCATCGCGCTGCAGGGCGCGGCCCGTCACGTGGCACCAGAAGGTCTCGCCCTGCGCCTGCCCGCCCACGCGTTTCATGATGCGGTTGTCCGAGTACGTGCCGCTGCGGCCCAGCAAGGGCGCCATGCGCTCGCCGATGCGTTCGTACTCGTCGGCGCTGGGGTAGAGGATCTGGAAGCTCTGCCCCACCAGTTGCTCGCGGGGCGCACCGAACATGTCGCACAGCGCCTGGTTGCAATCGACCATGGTGCGCTGCCGCGACAGCGCCAGGCCGACCGGGGCGAGGTCGAACGCGAGTCGGTAGTCGATGTCGGGTGGCGTGTTCTCCAGGGCGCTCATGGGGCGGTGGATGCGGGTTTGGCTTTACGAAATACTACGTATGGGGTTACGTAGTATCGTAGCGGCTTCCACGGTTGAAACCAGGAGACTCCGACGTGAACAAGATTTTCCCGAGCGCGGCCGCCGCGCTCAAAGGCATCGCGGCCGATGGCCAGTTGCTCGCCGTGGGCGGCTTCGGCCTTTGCGGCATTCCCGAGGCCCTGATCGACGCGCTGCGCGACAGCGGCGTGAAGGACCTCACCGTGATTTCCAACAACGCGGGCGTGGACGGCTTCGGCCTCGGCAAGCTGCTGGAAACGCGCCAGATCGCCAAGATGATCTCGAGCTACGTGGGCGAGAACAAGGAGTTCGAGCGCCAGTACCTGGCCGGTGAACTGCAGCTTGAATTCACGCCGCAGGGCACGCTGGCCGAGAAGCTGCGCGCTGGCGGCGCGGGCATCCCGGCCTTCTTCACCAAGACCGGCGTGGGCACCATGGTGGCCGAGGGCAAGGAACTGCGCGAGTTCGATGGCGAAACCTATGTGATGGAACGTGCGCTCGTGCCCGACATCTCGCTGGTGAAGGCGCACCGCGCCGACAAGTCCGGCAACCTGCAGTTCCGCCTGACCGCGCGCAACTTCAATCCTGCGGCTGCCATGGCAGGGAAGATCTGCGTGGTCGAGGTCGAGGAGATCGTGGAAACTGGCGCGCTCGATCCAGACCAGGTTCACCTGCCAGGCATCTACGTGCACCGCATCGTGCACAACCCGAACCCCGAGAAGCGCATCGAGAAGCGCACCATCACCGAGAAAGCTGGAGCGTGAAATGATTCACCCCCACGCTCATCACTTCGTGTATTCACTGCCCCCCATGGGGGCGCAATCCGCCCTTGGGGCGGCCCTGCGGGAGGATTGACATGCCCTGGACCCAAGACCAAATGGCCGCGCGCGCGGCACAAGAACTCGAAGACGGCTTCTACGTCAACCTGGGCATCGGCATCCCCACGCTGGTGGCCAACCACACCGGCACCAAGGAAGTGTGGCTGCAGAGCGAGAACGGCATGCTCGGCATCGGCCCGTTCCCAACGGAAGACCAGGTGGACGCCGACCTGATCAACGCCGGCAAGCAGACCGTGACCACGCTGCCGGGTTCGAGCATCTTCGGCAGCCACGACAGTTTTGCCATGATCCGCGGCGGCAAGATCAACCTGTCCATCCTCGGCGCCATGCAGGTGAGCGAGAAGGGCGACCTAGCCAACTGGATGATCCCGGGCAAGATGGTCAAGGGCATGGGCGGCGCGATGGACCTCGTCGCCGGCGTCAAGCGCGTGATCGTGCTCATGGAACACGTGGCGAAGAAGAAGGACGGCACCGAGGATCTCAAGATCCTGCCGGCCTGCACCTTGCCTCTGACCGGCGTGGGCGTGGTCGACCGCATCATCACCGACCTGGCCGTGATGGACGTGACGCCCGAAGGCCTCAAACTGGTGGAGCTGGCACCCGGTGTGACCCAGGAATTCCTGCAGTCCAAGACCGGCGTGAAGCTGGTCTGATACCCCCAGCGGGTATACTCACAGTTCTTCACCCGTCATTGGGGAGTAGCCGCCCTGCACCCTGCAGGGGTTTGCGTCAACACACTTGGTCCCCACGATCATGGCGCAGACAGCTTCCAGCCTGGCAAGACCTTTGACCACACTGCCTCCGGATGGGCCGGGGATGCCGTGTGGTCTTCTGTCTTTTGCCGGCCCTCGGAGCATTCTTTTGGAAGCCTTCCTGATCTCGACAGGCATCGTCGCCCTCGCCGAAATGGGCGACAAGACCCAGCTGCTGTCGCTCGTTCTCGCCGCCCGTTTCAAGCGCCCCTGGCCCATCGTCTGGGGCATCCTCGTGGCCACATTGCTCAACCATGCACTGGCTGGAGCAGCCGGCGCCTGGATCATGGCCGCGGTGGGCCCGAACGTGATGCGCTGGGTGCTGGGCGTCTCGTTCATCGCCATGGCGGGGTGGATGCTCATCCCCGACAAGCTGGACGACGAGGACGCGGTGCCCAAACGCCAGATGGGCGTGTTCATTGCCACACTGTGGGCCTTCTTCCTGGCCGAGATGGGCGACAAGACGCAGATCGCCACGGTGGCGCTGGGTGCGCAGTACGAGCCGCTGATCGCGGTCGTGATCGGCACCACGCTGGGCATGATGCTGGCGAACGCGCCAGTGGTGTTCTTCGGCGAGGCAATCACGCGCCGCGTGCCCATCAAGCTCGTGCACATCATCGCGGCGCTGATCTTTGCGGTGCTCGGCGTGCTCGCCCTGATGGGCGTGGGTGCCTCGCTGACCGGGTGATGCACCCCGACAGGGCGCTAGAATGGCGGCCTGCTGCGGGTGTAGTTCAATGGTAGAACGGCAGCTTCCCAAGCTTCATACGAGGGTTCGATTCCCTTCACCCGCTCCACACCCGATCTGATTCGGGCGTCAGAAGCCTGATGGTCCAGGTGCTGGCTGCTTCACTCCCATTCCGTTTCTGTGTCGCTTGAAGGCGTTTTGCCGCTTTCAGGGCCGAGTTTTCTTGTGTCCGGAGTGAACAATTTGGCATTCATGCCGAAGTCAATTGGTTGCACATTCCCTGCCTCGGGTATCGTGTGACCCGTCCCCAGCCTCGACTTTTGTTTGTATCCGGGTCCGAGGCGGCGTCGATTTCTTCTTCGTGAAGCGAGTCAAAAATGAACACTCATGGACTGCAGGCAACCGCGGTGGTCGGCAAGAACTCGATCGCATTCGTCGAGCAGATATTTGCACTGTACGAAGCGCGTCGACCACTGGTCACCGTCACGAGTGAAGCGCAGGCCGGCAAGCTGTCGGGTGTTGTCATCGACCGCTGTATCGTTCCCGCGGACCGGTCGGGCTGGTTCGAAGGTCGCCATCCTCTGATCCACGATGACAGTCCCGCGCAGGTCACCTACACCTCCGGGACAGAGGGTCTGCCAAAAGGCATCGTGCTCACGTACGCGAACCTGGCCGATGCCGCCGAGCGAATCATCCAGCAAATGCAGATGACGGAGGAGGTCCGTGAGTATGTTGGCGTACCTGCCACCTTCAGCTTCGGGATGGCGCGTTACCGGGCCATTGCTGCGGTGGGCGGGCGGGCGTATCTGCCCCCGCGGGGTTTTGATCCCCTCGAGCTTGCACGCATGCTGGCTTCCGGCGAAGTCAATTCGCTCTCGGCTGTGCCCACCTTGCTTCGCATCCTGCTGGCCACGCCCGAGGTGATTGGTGAGGCCGGCAAACAGCTGCGCTGGATGGAAATCGGCTCGCAGCACATGACTGCGGATGAAAAGCGCCGCGTTCGGGAGCTCTTCCCCAACGCCGTGATCGTGCAGCACTACGGGTTGACCGAAGCCTCGCGCACGACCTTTCTGAAGATATCTGGCGCGCCGATGGATGTGCTGGGTTCTGTCGGCCAGCCGGTGGGGCTCACAGAAGTGCAGCTCAGTGCCGACCGCCGCATCATGATCCGGGGGCCGCACGTCGCGAAGTCGCGTATCGATGCCGATGGCCTGCATGACTTGCGCGATGCCGACGGCTGGTTGTTGACCAATGACCTTGGAAACATCCGGGACGGGTATGTGTTTTTCGAGGGCCGGGCCGATGACTTGATCAATTGCGGCGGCGTGAAGATTGTTCCCGATCAGCTTGAGGAAAAGCTTCGCGTGCGCCTTCAGCCCGAAGCGCAGGTTGCCGTCGCAAAAATACCCGATGCACAGCGTGGTGATGGGGTGCTGGTTGCGGTGAAAACCGATCAGTCCCAGACAGGGCGGGTGCGAAACGCTGCGGTGGCTGCGCTGCGAGAAATGGGCGTCGATGCGGGCAGTGCGCTGCAGGTCATGGCGGTGGATGCCATCCCCGTTACAGGCACCGGAAAGACACAGCGAAATGTGCTCGCCAGCCAGTTTGCCGAGCAGCGGTCCAGGGACGCCATCGCGGAACCGCCTGCCAAGGGCAGTATCAGCGACGTGCTCTCGTTGTTCCGTTACGAGTTCCCTGGTCAGCGCATTGGCCCGGAAGACACCTTTGAATCATTGGGTGGCGATTCGTTGCATTACATCAAATTTTCTTTGAATTTCGAGCAGCATTTTGGACCGTTGCCGGACAATTGGGAGCGGTTCAGTGCATCCCAACTGCAGTCGCATGTGGGCGGGGTCCGCAAGTCTTTCTGGCGGCGTCTGGAGTCTGTCACGTTGACGCGTGCATTCTTTATAACCTGCATTGTGGCGTTGCATACAAATGCGTTCGTATACAGCCCAAACTGGGGAGCGGCCTATTTCTTGGTGATGCTTGCGGGCTATTCCGTTGCACGCTGGCAGTTGCCGGAAATGATCCGATCGGGCAATGTGAAAACGCTGTTGCGTACCATCCGCTACGTGGCAATTCCGACTGTGCTCATGGTTGCGTTTCTGCAGTTGTCCACGCGGAGATTTGAAATCACGCCACTGCTGCTGATCTCTAACTACCTAGACCCTCATGAGCTAAAAGGTTTTCTTTTTTACTTCATGGAATTTTACATTCAGTTGCTGCTACTCGTGGCATTGATGTTCTCTTTTGCGCGAGTGCGTGAGTGGTTTCGGGTGCATCCGATGGTCAGTGCGTTCGTTCTATTCTTTCTTGTGGTCGGTGTTGATCGCACAATCGAAATGATCTGGGATGGCAATTACAACTATCACCGCACGCCCTGGCATTACGCATGGCCCTTCGCCCTTGGAATGGTTTTGGCGTCTGCAAATGACTGGCGCACGCGCTGCTTGGCGATGGCACTCGCCATGTTGGCGGCCTTCAGCGCGTGGGGATTTACTTCTGCCGCCTTCTATGTGGCGGGCGGCTGCGCGGTTGTCTTGTTTATGCCAGCTGTCATGGTGCCTGCGCCAGCCAAGGTGGTGATCGCAGAAATTGCCAGTGCCTCGATGTTCATCTATCTCACCCACTACCAGATGATGTCCGTCGTGCTGAAAGTGTTCGGCCACGCCAGACCGTGGTTGTCGCTGGTTTCAGCAACGATCGTCGGCATCGTTCTGGCGCACGGTTACGCCTGGTGCGAGCGGCGGTTTGTGCAGCTGAGAGAGTCGTTCCGCTGACCGGCGCGCGTCTGCGCGCGAGGGCGTTGTCTCTCCCTCAGAACCCCACCGCCTGACCATCGCGCCGTGAATCGCTTGCTGCCACGTAGCCGTCGGCAATGTCGCCGCTCATGCGCGCGATGAACTGGCCGCTGCCGAAGTCGAGGTAGGTGTCCGCAGTGGGTTCGAAGCGGTGGCCGAGGGCCTTGAGGCCCTCGCGCAGCGCCGGGGCCATGGTGGCCTCGAAGTCCACGTCCAGCCCCTTGCCCCATTTCCAGCGCGGTGCGTCGCATGCCGCCTGGGGTTGCTGCTTGTGCACGAGCATGCGCACCAGCGTCTGCACATGGCCTTGCGGCTGCATGTTGGCGCCCATCACACCGAAGCCCATAACGCCCTGACCTTCGCGCGTGAGAAAGCCCGGGATGATGGTGTGGAAGGGGCGCTTGCCAGGCGCCACCTGGTTGGGGTGGCCGTCCTGCAGGGTGAAGCCGTGGCCCCGGTTCTGCAGGCTCACGCCCCAGCCAGGCACCACCACGCCGCTGCCAAAGCCCAGGTAGTTGGACTGGATCAGGCTCACCATGCGGCCTTGCGCGTCGGCGGCGGTCAAGTAGATGGTGCCCCCACGTGGCGGGTGGCCTGCGCCCGGGTCGATGGCGCGCTTCGCGTCGATGAGTTTTGCTCGATCGCGGAGGTAGCCGGGGTCGAGCAGGTCGGCTGCGCGCACCTCGGTCATGAAGCGCTCGTCGGCCACCCAGCGGTAGGTGTCGGCGAAAGCGAGCTTGATGGCTTCGATCTGCAGGTGCTGGCTCTCGATGCTGTCCGGCCCGTAGCGGCCGATATCGAGCTGCTCCAGCATGCCGAGCGCCATCAGCGCGGCAATGCCCTGGCCATTGGGTGGCAGCTCGTGCACGGTGTGGCCCGCGAAGGCCATTTCGATCGGTCTGACCCATTGCGGTTCGTGCGCGGCGAGGTCGCTGGCGCGCAGCTGCGCCCCGTGTTCGCGCGCGAAGGCTTCGATGGCCGAGGCGATCTCGCCCTGGTAGAAATCCTTGCCGCGAGTTTCGGCGATGCGGCGCAGCGCACGGGCCGCACCGGGAAAGGTGAAGCGCTCGCCCGCGTGCGGTGCGCGACCGCGCGGCAGGAAGGCTTCGGCGAAACCCGGCTTGTCGTGCAGCAGGGGAACCGCCTGCGCCCACTTGTGGGCGATCACGGGAGCCACCGCGTGGCCACCTTCGGCGAGTTCGATCGCGGGTTCCAGCAGGTCGGCAAAGGGCAGGGCGCCGAAACGCTCCGACAGCGCGGCCCAGCCCGCCACCGCGCCCGGCACGGTGACGGCATCGAAGCCGCGCAGCGGGATCTGGCCGTTGTGCTTGCTGTCGAAATACGCCTTGCTCCACCCAGCGGGCGCGACGCCCGAGGAGTTCAGGCCATGCAACTGCTGCCCGTCCCAGACGATGGCGAAGTTGTCGCTGCCCAGGCCGTTGGAGCAGGGCTCCACGACGGTGAGCGCGGCGGCTGCCGCGATCGCTGCGTCCACTGCGTTGCCGCCCTTGAGCAACATGCGCAGGCCAGCCTGCGCGGCCAGCGGCTGCGAGGTGGCCACCACGTTGCGCGCCATCAGCGGCGCGCGGGAAACGGGGTAGGGGTTCTGCCAGTCGAATTGCATGGGTCGGTATTTCAAGCGAATGGAATCACTTGAGGATATCTCCCACGCACAGGTACTTGATTTCGACGTAGTCGTCCATGCCATGGTGCGAGCCTTCGCGGCCCAGGCCGGACTGCTTCACGCCCCCGAACGGCACGTGCTCCGTCGCCAGAATGCCCACGTTGATGCCGACCATGCCGTACTCCAGCGCCTCGCTCACGCGGAAGATGCGGCCCACGTCGCGGCTGTAGAAGTAGCTCGCCAGGCCGAACTCGGTGTTGTTGGCCGCGTCGATGGCTTCCTGCTCGGTGTGGAACCGGAACACCGGTGCAAAGGGGCCAAAGGTTTCCTCCTTCGCGCACAGCATGTCACCGGTGGCATCGGCCACCACCGTGGGTTCAAAGAACTGGCCGCTGCCCATGGTGCTCAAGCGTTTGCCGCCGGCGACCACACGGCCGCCCTTGGCCACGGCATCGTCCACATGGCGCTGCACTTTCACCAGCGCCGACTCTTCGATCAGCGGGCCCTGGTTCACGCCTTCGCCGAAGCCGTTGCCGACCTTGGCCGTTTTCACTCTGGCGGCGAACTTCTGCACGAAGGCGTCGTACACACCGTCCTGCACGTAGAAGCGGTTCGTGCACACGCAGGTCTGGCCGGCGTTGCGGTACTTGCTTGCGAAGGCGCCTTCGACCGCGCTGTCGATGTCGGCGTCGTCGAACACGATGAAGGGCGCATTGCCCCCGAGTTCGAGCGACATCTTCTTGACCGTGGGCGCGCTCTGCGCCATGAGGATGCGGCCCACCTCGGTGGAGCCGGTGAAGCTGATGTGCCGCACCACGTCGCTCGCGCACAGCACCTTGCCCACCGCAATGGACTGTTCGCTGTCGGCAGTGATGACGTTGAACACGCCCGCCGGAATGCCGGCACGGATGGCCAGTTCGGCCGCGGCCAGCGCCGTCAGCGGCGTGAGTTCGGCCGGCTTGATGACCACAGGGCAACCCGCAGCCAGCGCGGGTGCGACCTTGCGCGTGATCATCGCGAGCGGGAAATTCCAGGGCGTGATGGCCGCGCACACGCCAATGGGCTGCTTGAGCACCATCAGGCGGCGGTTGTTGTCGAACTGGGGCAGGGTCTCGCCGTTGATGCGCTTGGCCTCTTCAGCGAACCATTCGACGAAGCTGGCGCCGTACGCCACTTCGCCCTTGGCCTCGGCCAGTGGCTTGCCCTGTTCTGCCGTCATGAGGGTGCCCAGATCGTCCTGGTGGGCCATCAGCAGGTCGTACCACTTGCGCAGGATGTTGCTGCGCTCCTTGGCGGTCTTGCCCTTCCAGGCGGGCCATGCGGCGTTGGCCGCGGCGATGGCGGCTTCCGCGTCCTTCGGGCCGAGGTTGGCCACATCGGCCAGCTTGTGGCCGGTGGCGGGGTCGAGCACGTCGAAGCGGCTGGTGCCGGCGACCCACTGGCCGTTGATCAGGCCGTCGGTCTTGAGCAGGGTCGGGTCCTTGAGCAGGGCCAGGGGTGAGGTCTTCATGTCCATGGTGGTCGTCTCCGTCGGGGCAGTGTGCTGGAAAGGGAAAGGGGTGATCATTTAACTTGTTAAATAATTCAGTCCGAATTGTGCCGCCGAAAGCTTTTCCAGCATAGCCCCGGGGTGTGGCGCAGGCAGTGCCGCCGGTGACGCAACGGGCCGATCCACCCGATTTCGCCGTCCGCGCGCCGGGGGTGGCCCGCATGTTGGAAAATAACGGGTTTCGCGCGCGTGAGCGCCGAGCCCGCCTCCAACGACCGATCACCCACAAGGCCAACATGACCCGCCCCGCATCCGTTGCCGACATCCGCAAGAGCTTCCTGGATTTCTTCGCCTCCAAGGGCCACACCGTGGTCGCGTCCAGCCCCCTGGTGCCCGGCAACGACCCCACGCTGATGTTCACGAACTCGGGCATGGTGCAGTTCAAGGACGTGTTCCTCGGCACCGACAAGCGCCCCTATGTGCGCGCGGCCTCGGTGCAGGCCTGCCTGCGCGCCGGCGGCAAGCACAACGACCTGGAGAACGTGGGCTACACCGCGCGCCACCACACCTTCTTCGAGATGCTGGGCAACTGGTCCTTCGGCGACTACTTCAAGCGTGAGTCGCTCAAGTGGGCGTGGGAGTTGCTGACCGAGGTCTACAAGCTGCCCAAGGAGCGCCTGCTGGCGACGGTGTACGCGGAGGACGACGAGGCCTACGACATCTGGACGAAAGAGATCGGCCTGCCGCCCGAGCGCGTGATCCGCATCGGCGACAACAAGGGCGGCCGCTACAAGTCCGACAACTTCTGGATGATGGCCGACACCGGACCCTGCGGCCCCTGCAGCGAGATCTTCTACGACCACGGCCCGCACATCGCGGGCGGCCCTCCGGGCAGCCCCGACGAAGACGGCGACCGCTTCATCGAGATCTGGAACAACGTGTTCATGCAGTTCAACATGGACGAGACCGGCGCCGTCACGCCGCTGCCCGCGCCCTGCGTGGACACCGGCATGGGCCTCGAGCGTCTGGCCGCGATCCTGCAGCACGTGCACAGCAACTACGAGATCGACATCTTCGACGCGCTCATCAAGGCCGCCGCGCGCGAGACGCACATCAGCGACCTGGGCAACCCTTCGCTCAAGGTGATCGCCGACCACATCCGCGCCACCGCCTTCCTAGTAAGCGATGGTGTGATTCCGAGCAACGAGGGCCGCGGCTACGTGCAGCGGCGCATCGTGCGCCGTGCCATCCGCCATGGGTACAAGCTGGGCCAGAAGACCCCGTTCTTCCACAAGCTCGTGCCCGACCTGGTGAAGCTCATGGGCGAGGCCTACCCGAACCTGGCGCGCCAGGAGCAGCGCATCACCGAGGTGCTCAAGGCCGAGGAAGAGCGCTTCTACGAAACCCTGGCCAATGGCATGGAAATCCTCGACGCGGCGCTGGCGGGTGGCGAGAAGGTGCTGCCGGGCGACGTCGCCTTCAAGCTGCACGACACCTACGGCTTCCCGCTCGATCTCTCCGCCGACGTCTGCCGCGAGCGCGGCCTGTCGGTGGACGAGGCAGGCTTCCAGTCCGCGATGGAAAAGCAGAAGGCCGCGGGCCGCGCAGCCGGCAAGTTCAAGATGGACAAGGCGCTGGACTACACCGGCGCGGGCAACCAGTTCGTCGGTTACGAAAGCCTCGAAGCGCCCGGCAAGATCGTCGCGCTGTACCTCGACGGCACCTCGGTCGCCGCTCTGAAGGCCGGCCAGACCGGCGTGGTGGTGCTGGACAACACGCCGTTCTACGCCGAGAGTGGCGGCCAGGTCGGCGATGAAGGCCTGATCACCAGCGGCTCGGCGCGCTTTGCCGTTGGCGACACGCAGAAGATCAAGGCCGATGTGTTCGGCCACCACGGCACGCTGGAGGAGGGCACGCTCAATGTGGGCGACAGCGTGAACGCGCAGGTGAACACCGCGCTGCGCGCCGCCACCGTGCGCAACCACAGCGCCACCCACCTGATGCACAAGGCCTTGCGCGAGGTGCTGGGTGAGCACGTGCAGCAGAAGGGCTCGCTGGTGAACGCCGAGCGCACGCGTTTCGACTTCGCGCACAACGCGCCGGTCACCGATGCGCAGATCCGCCAGATCGAAGCGAAGGTGAACGCCGAGATCCTCGACAACCACGCCACGCAGGCGCGCCTGATGGACATCGAGTCGGCGCAGAAGACCGGCGCCATGATGCTGTTCGGCGAGAAGTACGGCGAGACCGTGCGCGTGCTCGACATCGGCACCAGCCGCGAACTCTGTGGCGGCACGCACGTGCAGCGCACCGGCGACATCGGTCTCTTCAAGGTCGTGGGCGAGAGCGGTGTGGCCGCGGGCGTGCGCCGCATCGAGGCGATCACCGGCGCGAACGCGCTGGCCTACCTGCAGTCGCTCGAAGACACGGTGGCGCAGGCGGCGGGCGCGCTCAAGGCGCCCACCGTTGAACTGAACGCGCGCATCGGCCAGACGCTGGAGCAGGTGAAGGCGCTGGAGAAGGAAGTGGCCGCGCTCAAGGGCAAGCTGGCCTCCAGCCAGGGCGACGAGCTGGTGGCGCAGGCGGTCGACGTCAAGGGCATCAAGGTGCTGGCCGCCGTGCTCAACGGCGCCGATGCGAAGACCCTGCGCGACACGCTGGACAAACTCAAGGACAAGCTCAAGACCGCGGCCATCGTGCTCGCGGCGGTCGACGGCGCGAAGGTGCAACTGGCTGCGGGCGTCACCGCTGACAGCATGGGCAAGGTCAAGGCCGGCGAGCTCGTGAACTTCGTGGCGCAGCAGGTCGGCGGCAAGGGCGGTGGCAAGCCGGACATGGCCATGGCCGGTGGCACCGATGCCAGCGGCCTGCCGAAGGCCCTGCAGTCGGTGCAGGGCTGGGTGGCTGAAAAGCTGTAACCGTCGCTAGGCTGGCCAGCCCAGCTTCAGCTGACTCTCGAAGCGGCGGGGTTCGCCCGTGACGGGGTCGGTGAACCGGATCGCCTGAGCCAGCAGACGAAGCGGGTTGGTGAAGTCCTCGGCCTCTTGCGGCCCGCGCAGCACGCGCGGGTAGAACTGATCCCCGGCGATGGGCAGCCCCAGCGCGTTCATGTGCACGCGCAGCTGGTGGCGTTTGCCCGTCACCGGCTCGAGCCGGTAGCGCGCCCAGCCGCCTTGCGTTTCCAGCAAGTCGATGCGCGTCTCGCTGTTGGGCTCACCATCGGTCTCGTTCATGCGGAAGAACGCGTCGTGCGCTTCTTCGATGCGGCTGCGGCGCACCACGGGCCACTGCAACGCGGTATCGCTGCGAGCGATGGCTTCGTAGGTCTTGTGCACGCTGCGTTCGCGGAACAGCGCCTGGTAGTCGCCGCGATCCTGCGGGCGCAGGCTGAACACCACCACACCGGCGGTTTCACGGTCGATGCGGTGGATGGGGCTCAGGGTGTCGACGCCCAGGCGGTTCTTCAGCCGCACCAGCAGGCTTTGCTGCACGTAGCGCCCACCGGGCGTGACTGGCAGGAAATGTGGCTTGTCCGCCACCAGCAGGTGGTCGTCCTGGAACAGCACGGCTTCTTCGAACGGCACCTCGGGCTCGTCGTCGAGTTCGCGGTAGTAGTAGACCCGCGTGCCCGGCTGGAAGGGCGCGTCTGGCGCGAGCGTCTGGCCGGCGTCGTCAAGCACCTCGCCACGCGCCATGCGGCCCAGCCAGTCCTCGCGGGTGACGGCGGCCAGACGTTCGGCCAGGAAATCGATGAGCCTGGGCCAGGGCGCGGCCTTGTCGTACGGCAAGGCGACGCAACTGGCCGAGACGCCCCGGCGCGACGGGATGACCGGGTTCTTCGGTGGTCGGGCCATGGTGGCCGATCTGGCGTCAGACCCGGCGGAACACCAGGTCCCACACGCCGTGACCGAGCTTGAGGCCCCGGTTCTCGAACTTGGTGAGGGGCCTGTAGTCGGGCTTGGGCACGAAGCCGGCGCTGTTCGCGTCCGCTGTGTTCTTCAGCAGGGGTTCGGCGTTGAGCACCTCGAGCATCTGGTGCGCGTAGGGCTCCCAGTCTGTGGCCAGATGAAGGTAGCCGCCCGGCTTGAGGTGGCGTGCCAGGCGGTTCACGAAGGGCCCCTGGATCAGCCGGCGCTTGTGGTGGCGGCTCTTGTGCCAGGGATCGGGGAAAAAGATATGCACGCCATCCAGGCTGGCTTCGCCCAGCATGTGGTCCAGCACCTCCACCGCGTCGTGGCGCAGGATGCGGATGTTCTCCAGCCCCTGCTCGCCCACGAGTTTGAGCAATGCGCCCACGCCGGGCTCGTGCACTTCGCAGCACAGAAAGTTGTCCTGGGGGCGCACGCCGGCGATGTGCGCGGTGGCGCCGCCCATGCCGAAGCCGATTTCCAGCACCAGGGGGGCTGCCCGGCCGAAGGCGGCCTCGGCGTCGAACGAGCCCGCCGCGTAGTTCAGCAGGAAGCGCGGGCCGTACTGCTCGAAGGCGCGGGCCTGGCCGGGGCCGACGCGCCCGGTGCGCAGCACGTAGCTCTTGATCTCGCGCAGGTGGGTGGTCTCGGAAGGCGCGGGGCGCGGGTGGGCGTGGCGGGGGTCGGTCATGGGGTGAGGGTCGGCGGGCGCAGGCGGGCCGCGCGAAGCGCTGGATTTTAGGCCGGATACCGGCGGGCCCAGGCCGCCGTCCAGCCCGCGAGCGCCTCGGGCAGGGCCTCTTGCGTGCGTTCCGGCAGGCCGAGCACACCGGCGGCGAGGGACAGCGCACTCAGCGGGTCTGCCAGATCCAGCGCCTGGGCGCCGTTCTGTTTGCTCAGTTTTTCGCCGTTCTCGCCCAGCACCAGGGGCGTGTGCAGGTAGGCCGGCATCGGCAGGCCAAGGGCGCGCTGCAGCAGGATCTGCCGGGCGGTGTTGTCCGTCAGGTCTTCACCGCGCACGACGTGGGTGATGCCCTGGTCGGCGTCGTCCACCAGCACCGCCAGCTGGTACGCCCACAGGCCATCAGCGCGCCGCAGCACGAAGTCGCCAACCTCTGTGGCCACATCCTGATGCTGGGGGCCGAGCCGGCGATCGGTCCAGTGCACCTGCCCCGGGGCGCCGACGTCGAAGCGCCAGGCCCGCGCCGGTTTGCCGTGCAGGCCGCCCCGGTCAGGCCGGCAGGTGCCGGGATATACCGCGCTGTGGTGGCGTTCGCGTGTCACGCCGTGCGCCTGCAGGGCGGTTTCTATGTCCCTGCGTGAGCAGGCGCAGGGGTAGACACGGCCATCGGCGATCAGGCGGTCCAGTGCCCGCTGGTACAGCGCGCTCCGGTGCGATTGCCAGACCACGGGTTCGTCGCTGACCAGACTGCAGGCTGCCAGCTGCTGCAGGATCAGCGCGTCGGCGCCGGGTACACAGCGCGGTGTGTCGACGTCCTCGATGCGCACGATCCAGTGGCCACCGTGCGCCCGTGCGTCGAGCCAGCTGGCGAGTGCCGCCACCAGCGAACCCGCATGCAGGGGGCCGGTGGGTGAGGGGGCGAATCGACCGCGGTAGGTGGGCGTCATGGCCCTGACGCAGTCGGCGTGTCAGGCGATCGCCAGCGCCATCTCCAGGCCGGAGACGAAGGCGTCTTCCACGCGGTGGCCCAGGCACCAGTCGCCACAGGCGCCGATACCGAGTGCCTTGTCGTGCAGGTGGCTCGAACCCAGTGGCGTCTGCGTCTGGGCGAAGCGCCAGCGGTGCGCGACGGCGTGCGTCGGCGTGGCCCGGATGCCGGTGATTTCTGCGAAGCCCTTGAGCAGCTTGGCCTTGATGCGCTCGGCGTCGTCTTCCAGGTGCTTGGCCGACCATGCGGGGCTGGCCTGGATGGTCCAGCGCTCGATCGGATCGCGCCCCGGTTTGCTCGATTCGCGGGCGAGCCAGCTGATGCGGTGATGCGTGCTGCGCGCCGCGTTCCACTGCGGCCCCAGATGCGGCAGGCCGGGTTGCATGGCCTGGGGGTAGGCCACCATCAACGTCCAGCACGGCGCCACATGCACGGAGGTGAGTGCCTGTCGCAGGTCGGGCGCGAGGCCCGAACCGAGCAGCAGGTCGTGGATCTGCGGGTGCGGCAGGGCCAGCACGACGCGGTCGAACCCGCCCAGCACCTGCTGGCCACCCTGCGCGTCTTCGGCGCGCAGTTGCCATTGTTCGGGGTGCAGAGCGTCGCGCTCGATGCGGTTCACAAAGGTGTCGAGCAGGGTGCGGGCCAGCAGGCCACCATGCAGCTCAGGGTGCGCCAGCGGCTGCGCCCAGAGGTTGACGAGCGCGCTCATGCCGGGCGAGGCGACGAAGTGCGGCTCGGTGGGGGGCGGGGCGCTGGCCAGCACACGGCCGAGCTCGTCGAGCACGCGCACCGTGCTGACGCTCCATGGGCGCACGACGGTGGTGGCGTTGCTGCGCAGCGCCTTGTCGAACCGCGCGTCGCGCACGGTGAAGTACTGCGCGCCGTGGTCGAAGCCACCGAATTCCGTGCGCCGCGTGGCCATGCGGCCACCGAATTCGCGGCTCTTTTCGAACAGCGTGACCCGATGGCCCGCCTGCACGAGCGTGCGCGCGCACACCACACCCGCCATGCCGCCGCCCACCACCGCGACATGCAGCGGCACGGGGGCTGTGCGGCGGGAAGAGGGCGTTGCAGCTGCGCGAGGGCGTTGGGTGTTCGTCATGTCTCGGTGCGCCTTGGAGATGGGGGTGTGGCGACTGTATCAGTTGCTCCAGCGAGCGAGATGCTTTTGGTGGCCATCAAACCTGATGGTGGTTGTTGAGCAGTGAGCTGCGCGTCTTCGGGTGTTGCAGACGGTCCAGCCACCAGCGCAGCGCCCGTCCCGCGTCCGAGGCGCTGCGCGGCTGGCGCCAGGCGTAGGACACGCGCAAGGTGCGGTTGGGCCGCTGCACGGTTTTCACGATCAGGCGCCCCGCGTTGATGAAAGGCTGGGCGAGCGACAGCGGCAGGAAGCCACCGCCCAGGCCGCGCAACTGCGCTTCCAGCTTGTGCTGCATGGTCGGCACTGTCAACACGTCCTGACCGGGCAGCAGGTTGTGCGTGACGCCGCGCCCCCGCTGCGTGCTGTCCGCCACTGCCACGGCGCGGTGCTCACGCAGCTCTTCGTCGCACAGGCTGTGGTCGGCGTTGGCCAGCGGGTGGTGCGGTGCGACCGCGTAGACGAAGGACAACGTGCCCATCGGCGCGGACTGGAATTCCGTGAGCGCCATCTCGCTGGGCACGCCCAGGGCGATGTCGGCCTGCCCGCTCTGCAGGGCCTCGACGGTGCCCGAGAGCGTTTCGGCGCGCAGTTTCAGCCGGGTGGGCGCGCCCTCGGCGTAGAAGGATTCGCAGAGCTCGAACAGGGTGGCGCGCGCGATGATCGCGTCGGCCGCGATGGTGAGCTGGGGCTCCCAGCCGGTGGCCACGCGCTTGACGCGCTGGGCCACGGCATCGAGTTCGTTCAGCAGGTACTGTCCCGAGCGCAGCAACTCCGCGCCGGCCGGTGTGATCACGGCGCGGCGCGCGCTGCGGTCGAACAGCAGCACGTCCAGCGCGTCCTCGATCTGGCGGATGCGGTAGGTCAGGGCGCTGGGCACCATGCCCAGTTCGCGCGCGGCGGCGGCCATGCTGCCCAGGCGGGCGACGGCATCGAGCAGGCCCAGGTTTTCAGGGGAAAGCGCGGCGCGCGGCGTGGTCGAGGCCATGGCGTGTGAAGTGTTGATTCAAATTATTTGAATGATGCCATCAAACCCGTGCAGTCACGCAGCAGGTTGGAAGGCCCAGAATTCACCCCATGCCAGCCGAGACCCCGGCCGGCCCCACGGAAGATGGAAAGGAACACACCATGCTTCAGATTCGACGCTCCGACGCTCGCGGCTATGCCGACCACGGCTGGCTCAAGAGCCACCACTCGTTCTCTTTTGCCGAGTACTTCGACCCCGCCTGGATGGGCTGGGGCAACCTGCGGGTGATCAACGAAGACCGCATTGCCCCTGGCACCGGTTTCGGCACCCATGGCCACCGCGACATGGAAATCATCAGCTACGTGCTGCAGGGCAACCTGGCGCACAAGGACAGCATGGGCAACGTCAAGGGCATTCCGCCCGGCGACGTGCAGCGCATGAGCGCCGGCAGCGGCGTGCGCCACAGCGAGTTCAACCACGCACCCAACGCCACCACGCACTTCCTGCAGATCTGGATCGAGCCCAATGTGACGGGCATCGACCCCGGCTACGAGCAGAAGAGTTTTGCCGACACCGAGAAGCGCGGCCAGCTGCGCCTGGTCGCTTCGCCCGATGGCGCAGAAGGCTCGGTCACCATCCACGCCGATGCCGCGTTGTACGCCGGCCTGCTGGATGGTGAAGAAACCGCCGAACTCGCGCTGGACCCGGCGCGCAAGGCATACGTGCACCTGGTGCGTGGCTCGCTCGATGTGAACGGCCAACACCTCAAGGGCGGCGATGCCGCTGTGCTGGCGGGCGAAAGCCGCCTCCAGCTCTCGAACGGCGAAGATGCCGAGGTGCTCGTGTTCGATCTCGCTCCCTGAACCTTTTCCCGACTTTCAATCAACCTCTCTCTCAACCAAGGAATCCACATGAACGCTCTGCAAAACCCCCTGGCCCTGATCGGCCGCATCCTGCTGGCCATCGTTTTCGTGCCGGCCGGCTTCGGCAAGATCGCCGGCTTTGCCGGCACGGTCGGCTACGCCACCGCCATGGGCCTGCCCCTGCCTCAGGTGGGCGTGGCCATTGCGCTGGTGATCGAGCTGTTCGGTGGCCTGGCGCTGCTGATCGGCTTCCGCACGCAAATCGCGGCCATTGCGCTGGCCGTGTTCACGCTGGTGGCCAGCTTCTACTTCCATGCCTTCTGGTCCGTGCCGGCCGAACAGCAGATGGTGCAGCAACTGATGTTCTTCAAGAACATCGCCATCACCGGTGGTCTGCTGGCTTTCGCTGCCTTCGGCGCCGGCGCCTTCAGCCTGGACGCCCGCCGCAAGGCCTGAGGTTCTTTCGCTTCTTTTTCTTTCTCCACCGCGGCGCTTCGGCGCCGCGTTTTTTTCAGGATGCAAGACATGTCCATAATCGTCGTGGTTTATCACTCGGGTTACGGTCATACCCAGCGCATGGCGCAATCGGTGGCCCAGGGTGCGGGTGCCGAACTCATCGCCATCGATGCCGATGGCAACCTGCCCGAGGGCGGCTGGGAGACGCTCGACGAGGCCGACGCCATCATCATGGGCTCGCCCACCTACATGGGCAGCGTGAGCTGGCAGTTCAAGAAATTCGCCGACGCGTCCAGCAAGGCCTGGTTTTCCCAGAAATGGAAAGACAAGATCGCCGCCGGTTTCACCAACAGCGCGGGCATGAACGGCGACAAGCTCGCCACCCTGAACACGCTGTTCACCCTGGCCATGCAGCACGGCATGATCTGGGTCAGCCAGGGCCTGATGCCCAGCAACACCAAGGGTGCGCAGCGCAACGATGTGAACTACCTGGTGAGCTACAGCGGCGCCATTGCGCAGTCGCCGTCGGACGCCGGCGCCAACGACATGCTGCCGGGCGATCTGGAAACGGCGCGCCTGTTCGGTGAACGCGTGGCTGCGGTCGCCGCGAAATTCAAGGACTGAACCGCTTGGGCTTCAACTTCATGCGCCTTAACATCGGCGCATGAAGTTCCTTGCCATCATTCCCTGGGCAGACTGGCTGGCGCTGGCCTGCTTTCTGGCGTTATGGGTCGGTTACGCCTGGTTTGCCCGCGTGTGGGGCCGCAAGATGGGCTCGCTCATCCACACCACCAACCGCTACCGCGGTTACTGGATGACCCAGACCACGGCGCGCGACCCGCGCATGCTCGACGGCCTGATCACCCAGACGCTGTCGAACACGCCCGCCTTTTTCTCCTCCACCTCCATCCTGGTCATCGGCGGTCTGTTCGCGCTGCTCGGCACGACCGACAAGGCCACCGAGCTGATGAGCGAGATTCCTTTCGCTCAAACCACCACGCTCATCGTTTTCGAGTTCAAGATCCTCGTGCTGATCTCGATCTTCGTGTACGCGTTCTTCCGGTTTTCGTGGTGCATGCGGCAGTACACCTTTGTGGCGCTGGTCATCGGTGCCATGCCGCCGGCCGAGGATTTCGATGCCGGCAAGCACGATCGGCGTGCCTTTGCCGAGCGCGCTGCCGCCATGGTGGGAGCGGCAGCGGAAACCTTCAACGATGGCCTGCGGGCTTATTACTTTTCGTTTGCTGCGCTGGGCTGGTTCGTGTCGCCCATGGCCATGGTGGTGGCCACGCTCTTTGTGGTGGCGATCCTCTACAGCCGGGAGTTCCGCTCCGAGGTGCTGAGCATCCTGAAAGATGAAATGCCACCCCCTCAGTGAGCCAGCGGGCGCACGGCGCGCCTTCTAAAATGGCCGGATGTTCACCCATCTGCGCCTGCACACCGAATTCTCCGTCGTCGACGGCACCAACCGCATCGACGACGTGGTGGCCGCCGCCGCCGCCGATGGACAGCCCGCGCTGGCCATCACCGACCTGAACAACCTGTTCGGCGGCGTCAAGTTCTACAAGGAAGCGCGCGGCGCGGGCATCAAGCCCATCATTGGCGCCGAGGTGATGCTGCAAGGCTTCACCGAGGAAACCCCCAACGCCATGCCCGGCGCCCACCAGCCCGCCGCGCCGCGCGTGCTGCTGCTGGTGCAGGACAAGCAGGGCTACCTGAACCTGAGCGAGCTGCTGGCCCGCGCCTGGACGCGCAACGATGGCCGGGGCCAGGCGGTGATACAGCGCGAGTGGCTGCAGGAGTGCAACGCCGGGCTGATCCTGCTCTCGGGCGCGCAAGCAGGCCCTGTTGGGCAGGCACTGATCCAGGGCGACACCCAGCGCGCGGCTGACATCGCGCTGCAGCTCTCGAGCATCTTCACGCACCGCTTCTACATCGAACTGCAACGCGCCGGACGGGCCGACGACGAACGCCATGTGATGCAGGCGGTGCAACTCGCCGCGCGCCTGCACCTGCCGGTGGTGGCGACCCACCCCGTGCAGTTCCTTGAGCCCGACGACTACGAGTCGCACGAGGCGCGCGTCTGCATTGCAGAGGGCGAGATCCTGGGCAACAACCGGCGCGTGCGCCGCTTCACCCGCGAGCAGTACTTCAAGAGCACGGCGCAGATGCAGGCGCTGTTTGCCGACGTGCCTTCCGCCCTGGCCAATTCGGTGGAAATCGCCAGACGCTGCAACCTCACACTCGTGCTGGGCAAGCCGCAGCTGCCGGATTTCCCCACGCCGCTGATCGACGGTGTGCCGATGCCCATGGCCGACTTCTTCCGTCAGTCTTCATTTGAAGGACTGGAGGAACGCCTGGCGCATCTGTATCCCGACCAGACCAAACGCGATGCCGAGCGCCCACGCTACGTGGAGCGCCTGGAGTTCGAGATCAACACCATCCTGAAGATGGGCTTCCCGGGCTACTTCCTGATCGTGGGCGACTTCATCAACTGGGCCAAGAACAACGGCTGCCCCGTGGGCCCGGGCCGCGGCTCGGGCGCGGGCTCGCTGGTGGCCTACGCGCTCAAGATCACCGACCTCGACCCGCTGCAATACAACCTGCTGTTCGAGCGCTTCCTGAACCCGGAGCGGGTGTCCATGCCCGACTTCGACATCGACTTCTGCCAGACCAACCGCGACCGGGTGATCGACTACGTCAAGGACAAGTACGGCAAGGACGCGGTGAGCCAGATCGCCACCTTCGGCACGCTGGCCGCTCGCGCGGCCATTCGCGACGTGGGCCGCGTGCTCGATTTCTCCTACGGTTTCTGCGACGGCATCTCCAAGCTGATCCCGAACAAGCCCGGTATGTCGGTCACCCTGCAGTACCCGCCGGTGCCGAAGAAGGAAGGCGACAAGAACAACTACGCCATCGAGATGGAGCCGGTGCTGGCCGAGCGCATCCAGAAGGAAGACGACGTCAAGACCCTGATCGAGCTGGCGCAGAAGCTCGAAGGCATGACGCGCAACATCGGCATGCACGCTGGGGGTGTGCTGATCGCCCCCGGCAAGCTCACCGATTTCTGCCCGCTGTATGCGCAGCCTGGCAGCGAGTCGGCGGTGAGCCAGTACGACAAGGACGACGTGGAGGCCATCGGCCTGGTGAAGTTCGACTTCCTGGGCCTGGCCACGCTCACCATCCTGGAGATCGCGCGCGAACTCATCATCAAGCGCCACCCCGGGCAGGAGAACTTCCGCTTCGAGGACGTGCCGCTGGACGACGCGCGGGTGTACGCGCTGTTCTCGCGCGGGCAGACCGAAGCCGTGTTCCAGTTTGAAAGCCGCGGCATGCAGGGCATGCTGCGGGACGCGAAACCGTCGCGTCTGGAAGACCTGATTGCCCTGAACGCGTTGTACCGGCCAGGCCCGATGGACCTGATCCCCAGTTTCGTGAACCGCAAGCACGGCCGTGAGGAAGTGGAGTATCCGCACCCCGCGGTGGCGGAGATGCTGTCCGAGACCTACGGGATCATGGTCTACCAGGAACAGGTGATGCAGACCGCGCAGATCCTGGGCGGTTACTCACTCGGTGGCGCCGATCTGTTGCGCCGCGCCATGGGCAAGAAGAAGGCCGAGGAGATGGCCGAGCACCGCGAGAAGTTTCGCGCGGGTGCGCTCGCCACCCACGGCATCGTTCAGGAAAAGGCCGACGAAGTTTTCGACCTGATGGAGAAGTTCGCGGGCTACGGCTTCAACAAGTCGCACGCTGCCGCGTATTCCCTGCTGGCGTACCACACCGGTTGGCTCAAGGTGCATTACACCGCCGAGTTCTTCTGCGCCAACATGACGGTGGAAATGGACGACACGGACAAGCTCAAGGTGCTGTTCGAAGACGCCCAGAAGATGGGCATTGCCTTCGAGGCACCGGACGTCAACCGGGGCTTCCACCGTTTCGAACCCATCAGCAACAAGTCCATCCGCTATGGGCTGGGCGCGATCAAGGGCACGGGCCAGCAGGCGATCGAGGCCATCGTGGCAGCGCGTGAAGGCCGTGGCGAAGGGCCGCGTGGCGATGAGAAGGGCCCGTTCAAGAGCCTGTTCGATTTCTGCGTGCGCGTGGACCGCACGCGCCTGAACAAGCGCACGGTGGAAGCGCTGATCAAGGCCGGCGCATTCGATTCGCTGCACCTGAACCGCGCCGAGGTGCTTGCCTCGGTGGACCGCGCGTTCGAATTCGCCGCCGCGACCCTGGCCAACGCCAACCAGGGCGGCCTGTTCGACATGATGGGCGATGACGACCACGGCTCAAGCACGCAGGAACCCGACTTCGTGTCCACCATGCCCTGGGGCGTGAAGGAACGGCTGACGATGGAGAAGACCGCCATCGGCTTCTACTTCTCGGGCCACCTGTTCGACGAGGTGGAGCGCGAGGTGCGGCGGTTCGCCCGCACCCCGCTCGGCGATGTGGTGGAAAGCCGCGACCCGGTCATCCTGGCGGGCATCGTGACGGACTTCCGCGTCATCAACGGCCAGCGCGGCAAGCTCGCGCTGTTCAAGCTCGACGACAAGACCGGTGTGTTCGAAACCAGTGCCGACGAGAACCTGATCAACCTGCACCGCAATTTGCTGAAGGACGACGAACTCATCATCGTGCAGGCGGTGGCGCAGCCCGACCGCTTTTCGGGCGGTGTGCGGCTGAAGATCCAGCAGGTCTGGGACCTGGCCGCAGCGCGCTGCCGTTTCGGCAAGTACCTGCGGGTGGCGGTCAATGGCAAGGCACCGTCCATTGCCGACCTGGTGCGCGAGTTCCCACCCAAACGCGAATTCACCGAGCAGGGTGAGCTGGTGCGGGGCTTGCCAGTGCGCCTGGCGTTGCTGCGTGAAGGCGCGCAGTGCGAACTGCAACTGGACGACCGCGCGCTGTTCTTCCCCACCGATGCAGCGCTCGCCAGTTGGATGGCGCAGGCCCACGAGCAGCGGGCCGAAATCGTTTTCGACTGACCCCCTGCGCCGCTTTGCGGCTTCCCCCTGAAGGGGGACAGCGCCTGCGGCCCGGCAAAGCCGGTTCCGTGGCGCTTCTGGATGGGGTGGCTGGCGCTCGGAAGCGTCCGCGAGTCAGTCGAGTGGGCGAAGCCCGATCACCAGGGGCGATGGCACAGTGCCGTTGGTGTCCTTGGGCAGGGTGGCGGTGCGGTCGATGGCGCGCAGCACGGCCTCGTCCCAGTCCGGGTTGCCACTGCTCTTGACCAGCCGGCGCGAGGTGATGCTGCCGTCCGGTGAGGTGCGCACCTCGACCTCGGCGCGCGGGTTGCCCGGCGCCACGTCGGTGAAGACCACATTGGGCTTGATGCGCGCGGCCACGCGCCCGGCGTAACCCGGCGTCGGGCCGCTGGACTGTTGCGCGGTGCCGGTGCTTTGCGGGCCACCGCTGGCGCCGGCCTGGCCCATCATGCGTTTCATCTGGTCTTCGCGGATCTGCGCCAGCCGCTTCTCTTCTTCCGCTTCCTTGCGCTGCTGTTCGCGCTTTTCAGCGGCCAGTTTCTGCTGGCGTTCTTTCTCGGCAGCGGCTTTCTCTGCGGCTGCCTTTTTCTCGGCTGCCGCCTTTTCGGCGGCCTTGGCGGCAGCGACCTTCCTGGCCTCTTCCTCTCGCTCCTTCTTCTCCGCCTCGGCCTTCTTCTTGGCCTGGGCGGTCGCGATCTCGGCCTGTGTCGGGCCCGGCGGCGGTGGAGCGGGCGTGGGCGCTGGCGCAGGCTTCGGTGCGGGCGGAGGCGGGGTGGGTGCCGGTGTGGGCTGAGGCGGTGGCGGAGGGGGTTCCACCGCGCGGGGCGCGGCTTGCTGCGGCGTGCGCGACCAGAGCTCGGCCTCGACGGTGACCGGCTCTCCGTCGCTCTTCCAGTTCACGCCCATGGTCAGGGCGATGACGAGCAGGCCGTGCGCCACCAGCGCCAGACCGAGCGGACCGAGCCAGCGCCCGGTCTGGGGCGGGGCAAGGTCAAGGTGGTCGGCGGTCGATTGCATGGGGGTCTGGTGGGGTTCAGCGCGAGGTTTGCACGGACAGCCCCACGCGGGCAACACCCGCGCGCTGCAAGGTATCCATCACACGAACAACGGCTTCGTACTTGACGTTCTTGTCGGCGCTGATCACCACCGGCACGCCGCCTTCGGGCTGGCTGCCGCGGCTGGCCTGGAGTTGCTGCACGCGCGCGACCAGCTGGCCCATGGCCACCGGCTGCGGCTCCGCGCTGGAAGAGCCTTCGCGCAGCGACAGCTGTTCGTCCTTGTCGATCACCACCGCCACGAAACGGTCGGGCTGGCGGCCGGCCTGGCCCACGCTGGGCAGGGCGATCTGGCTCGGCGTGATCAGCGGTGCGGTGACCATGAAGATGATCAACAGCACTAGCATCACGTCGATGAAGGGCACCATGTTGATCTCGTTGATGGTGCGGCGGCCCCGGCCGCGTGAGGAGACGGCAGGCATCTCAGTGTCCCGACGGGGTTTGAGGCTGGTGCGCACCCAGGTTGCGCTGCAGGATGTTGGAGAACTCTTCCATGAAAGTCTCCATGGCGTTGGCCACGCGGTCGATGTCGTGCGAGAAACGGTTGTAGAAAACGACCGCCGGGATCGCGGCGAACAGGCCGATGGCGGTGGCCACCAGGGCTTCGGCAATACCGGGCGCCACCGTGGCCAGCGTCACCTGGGCGAGCGATGCCAGGCCGGTGAAGGCGTGCATGATGCCCCACACGGTGCCGAACAGGCCGACGTACGGGGAGACGGAGCCGACCGAGCCCAGGAAGGACAGGTTGGTTTCCAGGGCGTCCAGCTCGCGCTGGAAGCTCGCGCGCATGGCACGGCGCGCGCCATCGAGCAGGGCGCCGCTGTCGGTGATGCGGCGTTCGCGCAGTTTCTGGTATTCGCGCATGCCGCTGGCGAAGATGCGCTCCATCGGGCCACCGCGCTTGGCGTTCTGGGCGGCGCCGGCATACAGGTCGTTCAGGTTGGTGCCCGACCAGAACTCGCGCTCGAAGTCGTCGTTGTGCGCGCGCACCCGCTTCAGCGCGAACACCTTGCGGAAGATGGCCGCCCAGCTCACGACGGACACGACCACCAGCAACGCGACGACAGCCTGGACCACCCAGCTGGCGTTGAGCATCAGTTGAACGATGGAAAGATCATGTGTCATGGCTGTTCGGATGCGGTAGGTGAGAAAAAAGTTTCGGAAGAACGCCGGTCAATCCGGGTCTGCAGGGCGTCCAGCACCCGGGCGGGGATGCGCTGCGGGCGCAGGCTTTGAGCGTCGACCCAGCCGATGCGGATGGTGCCCTCGCAAAGCAGCAGGGGCTGCTCGCTCGCCTGGGCAGGCTGCAGGAGCGCGCGCTGCTCGATTGTCAGGGAGGCCCGGCCCGCTTCCCGCACGCGGGCTGTAACGAGAAGCAAATCATCCAGGCAGGCCGGACGGTGGTATTGCACCTGGGTTTCACTCACCACGAACATGCCACCGACCTCGTCGCGCAGTGCCTGCTGCCCGATGCCGAGGTGGCGCAGCCATTCGGTGCGGGCGCGCTCGAAAAACTTGAGGTAGTTGGCATAGAAAACGATGCCGCCCGCGTCGGTGTCCTCCCAGTACACGCGCACAGGCCAGGTGAACGGGGCCTGCGCGTCCGTCACAGCGCCTGCTCCAGCCGGCGCACTGCTTCCTGCAGCTGCGCCATCGAATTGGCGGTGGAGAAGCGCAGGTAGCGGCCCGGTTCGGCCTGGCCGAAATCGCGGCCGGGCGTGGCCGCGAGCTGGCAGCGCTGCATCAGCTCGAAAGCCAGGGCCCAGCTGCCGCCCTGGTCGGGTCGCCCGCCCGGGGGCGCCAGTTGCCAGCGGTCGCACAGCCCGCGCACGTCGGCCCAGGCGTAGAACGCGCCGTCGGGCATCACGGGAACGGTGAGGCCCAAGCGGTTGAGTTCGGGAATGAAGAAATCGCGCCGTTCCTTGAAAGCGGCGCGGCGGCGCTCGTACTCGGCCAGGCTGTCCGGCTCGAAGCAGGCGAGCGCCGCGTGCTGGGCGATGGTGCTGGCGCAGATGAACAGGTTCTGCGCCAGGCGCTCCACCACCGGCACCAGCGCGGGCGGCAGCACCAGCCAGCCCAGGCGCCAGCCCGTCATGTTGAAGTACTTGGAGAAGCTGTTGATGCTGATGACCTCGTCGCCCAGGCCATCGGGCAGGCCCAGCGCGCTGTGGCCGTACGCTTCCTCGAAACTCAGGCCCAGGTAGATCTCGTCGACCAGCGTGATGCCGCCACGGCTGCGCACGAAGCGCGCGATGCGCTCAAGTTCATCGCGCGCGATGCTGGTGCCCGTGGGGTTGGAAGGCGAGGCCAGCAGCACACCGCGTGTCGCAGGGCCCCAGGCACTTTCGACCTGTGCTGCACTGAGCTGGAAGCGTTGTTCGGGGCCGGAAGGAACCAGCACCGGCCGACCTTCCGCCGCCTGCACGAACTGCCGGTTGCACGGGTAGCTCGGGTCGGGCATGAGGACCTCGTCGCCCGCCTCGATGAGCGCCAGGCTCGCGAGTTGGAGCGCGGCGGAGGCGCCGGCCGTGACCACGATGCGTGCAGGATCGATGTTCAGGCCGAAGCGCGACGCATACCAGCCGCTGATGGCTTCGCGAAGCGCCGGCAGGCCCGTGGCCTGTGTGTACTGGCTGCGACCGGCGTGGATGGCGCGCCCGGCCGCGGCGGTGACCAGGGGCGGGGCGGTGAAGTCCGGCTCGCCGATGTTGAGGTAGATCATCGGGCGCCCGCTTGCCCCGGCTTCGGCCGCCATGGCCGCGGCCGCCTTCGCGAGCTCCATCACGTAGAACGGTTCGACGCGCTGTGCGCGCTGTGCAATCCTCATGGAGCGGGCTTGCGCGCCGGGGCGCGCGAGGCCGTGGCCGGCGATGCGGCCACCTCGGCCGGGCGCAGTTGCGATGCCAGCTGGTGCAGCACGCCATTGACGTACTTGTGGCCGTCCGTGCCGCCGAAGGATTTGGCCAGTTCAATGCACTCGTTGAGCACCACGCGCCAGGGCACGTCCAGGCAATGCTGGAATTCGTAGGCGCCGATCCAGAGCACGCCGTGCTCGATGGGCGAGAGCTCGGCCATCGGGCGGTCCAGGCGGGGCGTGATCAGGGCGTCCAGCGCGGCGGCCTCGGCCACGCAGCCGTGCAGCAGGGCATCGAAATGCACGCTGTCGGCCTTGTGGAAGCCGGCGAGATCGCGCGTGAACGCGTCGATGTCGACCGCGGCGTTGCGGCCCACCAGGTGCTGGTAGATCGCCTGCAGCGCGAATTCGCGCGCGCGGGTGCGGGCGGACTTGTCGGCGGCCTTGCGGACGGTGCCGCCGGTCTTGGCGACGGGCGAATTGGGATTGTCTGCGGACATGTTCAACCGATCTCTTGCAACAGGTGCGCCATTTCCACCGCCACGCGAGCGGCGTCGCGGCCCTTCTCGGTCTGGCGGGCCACAGCCTGTTCGAGGTTCTCGGTGGTCAGGATGGCGTTGGCGATGGGGATCTGGTAGTCCAGCGAAAGGCGCGTCACGCCGGCGCCGGATTCGTTGGCCACCAGTTCGAAGTGGTAGGTCTCGCCGCGGATGATGCAGCCCAGGGCGATCAGCGCGTCGAAGTCGTCGCGCTCGGCCATGGCCTGCAGGGCCACCGGCACTTCCAGGGCACCCGGCACCTTCACGTGGGCAATGTTCTTGTCCTGCACGCCCAGGGCGATCAGTTCGGCCAGGCAGGCGTCGAACAGGGCGTCGGTGATGGCCTCGTTGAAGCGGGCCTGGACGATGCCGATGCTGAGTTTCTTGCCGTCGAGCACGCTGGGGGTGCCTTTGTCTGCGCCGAACATGTGGGGTCCGTTTCCGTGAATGATTGAAATAGGGGCGGGGAGGGTGTTCAGTCTTCGCGGCTGAGGTAACCGGTGATCTCGAGGCCATAGCCGGCCATGCTGGGCATGCGGCGCGGGTTGCCCATGAGCTGCATGCGGTGCACGCCGCAGTCGCGCAGGATCTGGGCGCCCACGCCATAGGTGCGCAGATCCATGCGGCCACGTTCGGGCGCTTGCGCGGCGCGCGCCGTGCCTTCGAACTGGGCCAGCAGCTGGCTGGCACTCTCACCGCAATTGAGCAGCACCGCCACACCTGCGCCAGCCTGTGCAATGTGGCGCAGGCTGGCTTCCAGGCTCCACGAGTGCATGGACCTGCCGACTTCCAGCGCGTCCAGCACCGACAGGGGCTCGTGCACGCGCACCGCCACGCTCTCGTCGGGGCCCCACTGGCCCTTGACGAGCGCCAGGTGCAGGGCGCCGCTGGGCTGGTCGCTGAAGGCGGTGGCCTGGAATTCGCCGAACGCGGTGTTCAGGCTGCGGGTGCCGAGTTTCTTCACCAGGCATTCGGTGCGGCTGCGGTGCTCGATCAGATCGGCGATGGTGCCGATCTTGAGGCCGTGTTCTGCGGCGAACACCTGCAGGTCGGGCAGTCGGGCCATGGTGCCGTCGTCTTTCATGATCTCGCAGATCACGGCAGCCGGGCTGCAGCCCGCCATCACCGCCAGGTCACAGCCGGCTTCCGTGTGGCCGGCGCGCATGAGCACACCACCATCGACGGCCTGGAGCGGGAAGATGTGACCGGGCTGCACCAGATCGGCGGCCTGGGCATTGGCGGCCACGGCCACCTGCACCGTGCGCGCACGGTCGGCGGCCGAGATGCCGGTGGTGACGCCTTCGGCGGCCTCGATGGAAATGGTGAAGGCCGTGCCCATCTTGGTGCCGTTGCGCGGCACCATGGGCGGCAGGCGAAGGCGCTCGCAGCGTTCGCGCGACAGGGTGAGGCAGATCAAGCCACGGCCGAAACGGGCCATGAAGTTGATGGCTTCGGGTGTGACGTGGTCGGCCGCTAGCACCAGATCGCCTTCGTTCTCGCGGTCTTCCTCGTCGACCAGGATCACGATGCGGCCGGCGCGCATGTCGGCGACGATGTCCTCGACCGGAGAGATGGCCACCGGGGCCAGTTTTTCAGGGGCGTTCATGCGGATTCCTTGTTGGGGTGCGCACCGGCGCTGAGCATGCGCTCGACGTAACGCGCCACGGTGTCGATCTCGAGGTTGACGGAGCTGCCGTCCGTCAGCTCGCCCAGCGCGGTGTTGTGCACCGTGTGGGGAATGAGGTTGATGCTGAATTCACAGCCTGCGGTGCTGTCGGCCACACGGTTGACCGTCAGGCTCACGCCGTTGACCGTGATCGAGCCCTTGTAGGCGAGGTATTTGCCCAGTTCGGCTGGGGCCAGCACACGCAGTTCCCAGCTTTCGCCCACTTGGGCGAAGCGGGTGACGGTGCCCACGCCGTCCACGTGCCCGGAGACGATGTGCCCCCCCAGGCGGTCGTGGGCGCGCAAGGCTTTTTCAAGGTTGATGCGACGGCCCGTTTGCGCCAGCCCGGTGGTGCGGGCCAGCGATTCGGCCGAGATATCGATCGTGAAGTGCCGCTGGGGCAGGTCCAGCGAGGTGACGGTCATGCAGGCGCCGTTGAGGGCAATGCTGTCGCCCAGGCCCACGTCGTCGAGGTAACCCGGCGGCGCCTCAAGGGTGAGTCGCTTGCCGTGGTCCAAAGAGCTGCCCAGGTCGTGGAGGGCGGCGATGCGCCCCACGCCGGTGATGATGCCGGTAAACATCCCGCTATTTTCGCAGGGTTTCAGAAACCGGCGGCGGCGGGGTTGGCCACCCCCGCTGTTTGTGCGCCCGCGGTGCGGAAAGTTATCGGCTCCAGCACACCTGTGCCGACAGGGGCGCCGGGACGAGCAGGGACGCCGCCTGCGTCCGGACGCCCGCTTCGTTGAGTCCGAAAATGCCGCACGGGTCTGTGCCTTGCGACGCCGTGGGCGTGGCGTGCAGGAGGTAGCCATTGGCGTTGAGCGAGCTGAATTCGAGGGTGTACCGGTTGCCTTCGACCGCCAGCACGCCGGCCGGGATCGCTGCCCGCGCCGGATAGATGCCCTGCACGGTGGCAGCGCGTTCCAGCCATTGGGCCGCTTGCAACAGGGCAGCCTGGGCGTGAACGCGATGGCTGCGCTGCACGTGTGCAACGTAATACGGCATGGCAACGCCGGCCAGCACGGCGACCAGGGTGAGCACCACCAGGACTTCAATCAGTGTGAAACCACGTTGTTGTGCAAACGGCTGCTTCATCGAAGCTCCCGCCAGTCTGCGCGCTTGCCCGGGTCCTTGCCGGCGTTGAGGCGCACCCCCTCCGTGCATGCCCCCTTGGCCGGAACGCAGGCAGGATTGAACGAGATCAGGTCGAGATCACCGGGTCGGTTGTGAATGCCGGCGAATTCGCCTGTGCCGAACCGGACCCTCGAGGCACCGGCCATCGCCATGGTGGCATCCGTGGTGGAGAACAGGGGCGTCTGGGCCGGCTGCCCGGTGATCATGTTGAGCACGTTGATCCATCCCGTCCTAGTCGCTTGTTCGTCAGAGGCGTGCGCCGGCGCGACCGTGGCGACGATCACCTTCTGGCCCTCAAAAAGTACCGGGTTGCTCAGGACGCGTTCACGCGCCTCTGGAAGATCGAGGTACCAGCCGCGTGGCGTGTTCGGATCGGACCGGGCGTAGGGCACCGGATTGCGCGAACTGTGGAAATAGGGCGTGGGTGCATCGGTGCCCGAGGCGCTGCTTCTCACGGCGCCCGTCACCGATTGCTGGACCAGCGCTGCACGGCCGGAAGGAATCGGACGCTGGCTTGTCGCGATCAGCATGTGTTTGCCGGCACTGTCTGTTCCAGGTTTGTAGGTGCTCGTGTCCCACAGGGCGTAGATGGCTTGCACACTGGCGTTGCCGGGGTCGGCTTCTGTCAGGTTGCGTCCGGTGCCGAACAGGATCTGCACGCCGCCCAGCGGATGGGGCATCCACAGGGGTGCCGTTGTGATGGGTTGCGGTTCAGCGCTGTTCCGTGCAGTGTGGAAAGGCGTGCAGGCGTCGCTTTCCAGGCAGGCATCAGCGCCGTCTGCCCATGCGCTCACGCCCCACCGCGTGGGGTCGGCATGGGACAGATCGAACTTCCATAGATGGCCCTGAAGGTCGCCGGCATAGGCGATATCCATCAGACCGTCGCCATTCAGATCCAGCAGGCGCGGCGCCGACAACCCGTTGGACTGGCCTTTCGCGGAGCGCGCCACGACGCGCTGGAGTTCCTGCTGGCCATCCAGGTACTGGATCAGCAGGACAGGGCGTTCGTTGACACTGTTGACGCCATTGCCCATGACCACCGCCCAGCGCCGGTTGTTGAGCTTGACGATCTGATCACTCCGCACTTCGTTGGACACAGCCGTCACCAGAGGGGCGTAAAGGTGGCCGATGTCCTTGCTCTCCTCATCGAGAGCCGTGCCTACGCTCGAGAAGGTCCGGTCCAGCACCACGCCCGAGGGTCTGAAACTGGAGAGTGAATTCGAAGCTGGCAGGGGGTGCGTGACGTCCAGAACGAAATAGCCACGGCCCCCGCCGCCGAGGCCGCCGACGAGCAATGTGCGCCAGCTCGGCAAACCAGTGCCACTCCCATCGCCGACATCGGCGTCACCGCTGAACACCTGACCGTCGACAAGGTAGCGGTGGCGGTGTTCCGGCCGCGTGTAAGCGAGCAGCTGCCCGTACACGCCTCGAGGCACATAAGCCATCAGCTCGCGCCCGTTAGCGGCATCGAAGGCATGCAGCATGCCGTCGTTCGCACCAATGTAGAGGATGGGCGTTCTTCCTGCGTGGGACTTCCGGAATGCTTCATGGCCCGCGTGTTCGAACCCCAACCGGTCGGGTCGTCGCGTCTGCCAGATGTTCGAGTTGACGATGGCGCCCAGGCGCGAATCGCGCTTGCGCAACGTGCCGCCCGTCTGGCCGACTTCATCACCGCGATGGCCACGCAGGTAGTCGAGGTGGCGCAGGCCCTCCGCGGCAGTGCCCGATCCCTGGAGATGCTTTTGCTGTTCCTGGCTCAGTTCGTTCCAGCGGAACGCCACGCCTGTGTCGCCGTTGTGGGTGAGGATCTGGCGGGCATTCACGTCAAGCGTGAGGGTATCCAGCAGGGCATGGGCTGACCACGATGGTGTGCTGTTGACCTCGTGGGTGGTGGCATGAATGCCGTATGCGCTGAGATGCCCGCTCCAGGCGAGGGCATCGAAACCTGCCACATAGGCTATTTCGTCGGATCGCGAACGGCTGGAGCTGAGCGAGATGCTCAACCGTTTGGAGAGGGCTTCGTTCTGGCTGTCCTTCTGGGAAGACGCAAGCCCGGGCGAGGCGTGAAACTCTGCGAGATCCAGTGGGGCTGCATGCGCCGCGCAGCATAGCCGCGCCAGGGTGATGGCGATCAAGGTGAGTGACGGGAGGCGGCGATGCATGGAGGATGGTTCCTGGCGGATCATTGAAGCCCAGGGCCCGCTTGCGGACGAGGGACGTAGACAGAGCGAAGCCAGACGCGGGTGCCTGGTTTCATGCCCTGCACGTACGCGGTGATTCGATAGACGAAAGGGTGCTTCTGATCGGGCGCGAGGTCGTGAAGTGAGGTCGCCTCCAGCTGGGTCGAGCTGTCGTACCAGAACACCTCCACCCAGTACCAGGCGCGGGGTGCGGCTGCTGGCACCTCGCCCGGCCGAGACCATCGAAGCAGGCCATTGCCTGCCGCCCCGGGATGGATACCGGTGAATTCCCCGTATCTCGCAGCCACGGCGTTGTCCCCGGTGCCGGCCGTCATGGCCGCGAGGCGGGAGGTCCATTGGTCAAGCCCTAGCGTTCTGACGCCGGCCGGCAGGCAGATGCCCCGCAGACACCCTGTCACAGACGGAGCCAACCGCGCCTGGATGGTGTCGAGATCGCTTTCGTCCTGAGGGAAAAACGGATGACCGGCGCCGAAATTCCGACAGCCCACGAAGCTGGGGTCGGGTTGACAGGGAAGGTTCGATCCCGCCTGCAATCCCCGGATGTCGAGTTCGGCGTCGCGGATGAGGGCTTCCGCTGCCGCGAACGCGCGCTGGTGATCGCTTTCGGCGCCCAGCATTCTCTCGCTGAGCCAGCTCAGGCGGGTGCTGCTCAGAACGACCAGGCAGGACAGAAGCAGCATGACCATGACGACGATGAGCGCGAAGCCCTGTGCCCGAGTGCGTTGTGTGACCATGGAGCGATCGGTCATGTGCCGAGGTTGCGCAACTTGAAGACGCGGAAAAAGGTGCGGCGCAGCCGACCGTCGTTGTCGACGGCCTCGCCGTGGCAACCGATGGTGGGCGCACTGGGCTGGTTTCTGGATTCACCCACCAGCCGCAGGCAGATGCGCAAGGCCTCCACCCGATCCCACGGCGAGGGGATGGCTCCGTTCAGGGCTGTGGCGGTCACGTAGCGAAGCGTGTTTTCCTCTCGAAGGCCGTACCAGACCTGGAAGTCCTCGACGCCGCTGACCACGCCGTATGCACCTTTCGCGGGGCCGGAACCATCGCAACGCAGTCGATCCGCCACCACACTGAAGGCGTTGGTGATCTCCTTCGGTGGGTCGCCATCAGTGCCCCCTTTCGTTGCTAACCCCTTGTTGGTCGCCTCTCCGAGGCAATCGATACCCTCGGCTTCCCACACGCCCGGATCCCGACCGATTTCCAGCGTGTCGGGCTTGTTGGAGGTCCCATCCGTGCCCTTGATCGACAGGGGATGCCGCGTGTCAGGTCTCACGCCGTAGCCGGCGTATTGCGGGTTGAAGACCACTCGACCAGCACCGGGTGCGTCCTCCAGATGCCGGGCGCCGGCCTGACGCGAGACGCCGCCGATGATGCGAAAAGCCGTGGCGGCCTCTTGCTGGAGACGTGTGCTGTCGCCAACGAGCAGTGAAGACGCGCGCGCATACACGAGGCTGCCCATGGCCGCCACCACCACCAGAAGGCCGATGACCAGGCCAATCAGGAGTTCGATCAGGCTCACGCCGCGTTGCCGGGGGAGTCCGGAGGGGCGTTTCATGAAACGTGGGGTGCGATCATGGCCGGAAGTAGAAGAGGTGGCAGACGTGTCGCTCGGGACACTCCTTGCCCGCCACGCCAGTGCCTGTCTCGCCTTGTGCATCACGCACGGCAACAGCCTGTGCGAAAAGAGCCGAGTCATCTTCATTGGCGATGCTCTCATTGCGCGCCGTGGCTTCCGTCCACGCCACCAGAACGCCAAACTGCATGGGATCCTTGTCTGACGAGAACACCAGTGCATCACCGCCTGGAAGGGCAAGGGCCAGGGCGGACTTCCACTGGGCGACGTCAAAGGCCGCCAGGCGGATGCCGTCGCATGGCCGGGTTTGACAGTCCGTATCGGGAGGCGGCGCATCGCCCCAGGACGTCAGATAGGGGTTCGTGGCCGGCGGGTCGAGACGAATCTCGCTGTTGGCCTGCATGCGATCCTGCAAATCTTCTGCTGCCCGGATGGCCACGGCTCGCATCTCCGTGGTGCGAGCGGTGATCAGTGTGCGGGTCTGGGTGGCTGCCATGCCCATGATGCCGAGCGACAGCACGAGCATGGCGATCAGCGCCTCGATCAGGCTGCCACCCCGCTGGGCCCCGCGCCTTTCGCTCATGCGTCCTCACCCGGCAGGGGTGGGCATCCTTCCACGCGTTTCACCGTGCGCAGGCGCGTGCCCGTCGAGAAGCAGATCACCTGACCGTCCACCACTTTCTGGGTTCTGGGAAAAACTTCGAAGCGCTGCCCAAACGACGTCGTGCGTCCGAAACGGTCAATGTGAAGGTATCTCGGGCTTCCTGCGGGCCCCTTCTGGAAGGTGATGCCGGCGGGCACCGCCACGGACTGCAATACGGTTTCGGTGCCGTCCAGCGTCTGGCTTCCGTTGGTGTCGGCGAACACCTGCCACCCGCAGCTCCAGTCCGCTGTGGAAGAGAGCACGACGTCACAAGCGGTGTGGCGCTGGAGCATGATGTTCTGCCCCAGGCGCATTGCTTCCACCCGGGCAAACTGGACGGACGCCATGAACTCTTCCGTGACCGCATCCAGGCGGTATGCCCGCGAAACGTGGGTGTACGACGGAACGGCGATCGAAGTCAGGATTGCCAGCAGCGCGAGGGCCGCCAGTATCTCGATCAAGGTGACGCCTTCAGGCTTCTCGAAGCCAGCCGGGCGGAGTGTTCGGGCACATTGCATGCCGGCACTCTAAGTTCAAAATTAAATCCAAAGAATTATTTAATGAAATATTCTTTGGCTTTAACGAGTCTTATATGGCTATTTCTTGGTTGAAAGAAAAGGCGCCCATTCGTCGTCAGGTGGCAGGGCGCAGGAAGGCATCCCGGCCCTGCGTCCGCGCCAGGATGCGCAGGTCTGCTCCCACCTTGTCGACCGATTCGTAGCCCAGTTGCAAACCCTCTTGCAGGCTTTGCAGCGGGCCGAAGTCGGCCAGCCCCGCGCCCTTGCCAAGCAGTTGTGGCGCGAGGTACAGCAGGACTTCGTCGACGAGGCCTTCCCGCAGAAGCGATCCATTGAGTTTGTGGCCGGCCTCAACGTGCAGCTCGTTCACTTCCCGCCGGGCCAGATCACTCAACATGCCTGGCAGATCAACCTTGCCATGGGCGCCGGGCATATGAACCAGGATGGCACCCAACGCCTGCAAGGCGGTTTCCCGGTCGGCGTCGCGGGTGGCGTGATAGATCCAGACCTTGCGGCTGAGTCCCTGGGATGGCGGGCTGAAGAGGCGCGCAGTCGCCGGGGTTTGCAGGCGGCTGTCGATCACCACCAGATGCGGCTGGCGTGGTGTGTCCACCAGACGCACGTCCAGCATGGGGTCGTCTTCCAGGACTGTGCCGATGCCGGTGAGCACGGCGCAGGCGCGGGCACGCCAGGCATGCCCGTCAGTGCGCGCGGCCTCGCCGGTGATCCACTGGCTGGCACCATTTTCCAGTGCCGTGACGCCATCCATCGAGGCCGCCACCTTCATTCGCACCCACGGGGAGCGGCGGATCATGCGGCTGAAGAATCCGATGTTGAGTTCGCGCGAAGCCAGCGCAGCTTCGTGGTCCGCGGGCAGCAATTCCACGGAAATGCCGGCGGCGCGCAGGCGTTCGGTGCCTTGCCCTGCCACCAGCGGGTTCGGGTCCTCCGTGGAGACCACGACCTTGCCGACCCGGGCATCGATCAAGGCGTCGCAACACGGCGGCGTGCGACCGTGGTGGGAGCAGGGCTCCAGGGTGACGTACACGGTTGCCCCGTCCACCGACTCGCCGCGTGCCCGCGCGTCGCGCAGGGCCATCACTTCCGCGTGAGGGCCACCGGCCTGTTGCGTGTGGCCGATGCCGATCTCACGGCCGTCGGCGGTCGTGATGACGCAGCCGACGCGGGGGTTGGGGTTGGATAGCCGGGTGGACAGGGATGCCTGGCTCAGCGCCGCCGAGAGAGCATCGACGACGCTGCGACCTGCCCCCACTATCGGGCCCAGCAGGTCAGCGTGAGCGCCGCCCTGTTCGCCAGCACGGGTGGAGTACCAGCTCCCCGGATGTTCTGGCTGTTCAGCAGCAGGGTGCCGCAGGTGTCGTTGGCCTGCGCACCCGTGGGTACTGCCTGAAGCACATAGGCACCTGCGGTGGGCGATCCAGCAACGAAGGAGATGTTGTATCGAGCCTGACCGGACACCGGCACGGCGGCAAAGCCGCTGTTCGTGATGAACGTGTTGTCGATATCTCCACCCGCCTGGTTGCGGTTGTAGCTGCCGGAGAGGGAGTAATTCTGTTCAAGCCGTTGCGCCACCGTCTGCAGGAAGTTTCTGGCCTCCGCCCGGTTGGCACGCTGGATGTAGGACGTGTAGGCAGGGTAGGCGATCGCCGAGAGAATGCCGATGATCGCCACCACGATCATGACTTCTATCAGGGTGAAGCCGCGTTGGGCCAGGACCGTTGTTTTCATGGTGTTCACTTCGTGAGGATTTCACGCCAACTGTAGCGTCCTCGCGGGGCGCTGGAGCCCAGCAGGCGGGGAGCCTCGGTGCCCTTGCAGCCGTCCTGGTTGCAGACCACGACCTGCTGATTGTTTTCACTGGTGTAGGTGTTGCTCACCTTGACGACACCAGACGAGTCGATGGCCAGCCCACCGACCAGCTGGCCGTTGACGAGCAGATCACCGGTCCTGCCGGAGCAGATGTTGACCGCCATGACGTAGCCCGAATTGCCGGGTGTGCAAACGTCGCCTCGCGGCTGTGTCGTCGCAAACAACACAGCGCCCGTGTCCGGCGGAATGGTGGAGTTGGTCAGCACCCGCTCGCCATCGGCGAAGCTCATGCGCCATCCGCGCCTGCCTGACAGATTGGGCGTGCTCCAGTTGCGCCCGACCAGCCCGTTCCCCAGATTGACGGAGCTGAACGCGCCGATGGCCGCCACGTCGGCGGCAGGGACCGTGAGGGTGGAGGAGGGCGCGCGATCAAGCACGTTGTAGAAGCCCCGGGACGCGGTGTCGGCATAGTCGACGTCTTCGTTGAGCTTGCCGGTGCCGAAGAGCACGTTCCAGCCGGTGCCCTCGCAGGCGGCGACGACAGAAGGCGCAGTAGTGATGGGCTGGCCCGAGGCGTAGACGATGCCCAGGTAGCGCCAGCCGGCACCTGCATCCGAAGGTCGGGCCAGCACGTAGTCCAGTCCCGACTCGCGGGAGAACTGGAACTTGTGCATGTTGCCCAAGAGGTCGCCTGCGTAAATGGTGTCCATCAGGCCGTCACGGTCGGTGTCCACAGGTGTGGGAGATGAGAGTCCGTTGTCGCCAATGATTGTGGCCGGCAGTGGCAGCTTGGTCGATGCTGCACCCGTGTTGGCATCGAGCAGATACAGCACACCTCTGGCGGTGCCGAGCGCGCCACCGGTGGAGCCGAAACCGTTGCCCATTGCCACACGCCACACACCAGTGGGTACGGTCGCGTCGGCGAATTTGGCGATCTGCCGATAGGCGCCAGTGATCGGGCTGATGGAAGGTTCGTTGAAGGTGAAGCCGACGTCAGCGTCCTGATTGGCGGTGTACTCCCAGATGGGCAGGGTAGAGGCGAGAGTGGTCTCGCTTGCGGTTGCGAACGTGCTTTGTGTCGAGATGTCCAACGCATAGAAGCCACGACCACCAGCTCCCAGTCCACCGACCAGCAGGGTGCCCCAGTTGGGCGTTGCTGCCGTGGACCCGGTCTTCTCATAGTCGCCGACCATGGGCGTGCCATCCACGAGGTACTGGTGGCGGAAGTTGAAGGCAGTGAGGCCCACCAGCTTGCTGAACACCGCGCTGGGGATGTAACCGAACAATTCTCTGCCGTTGGTGCCCGAGAAGGCGTGCAGCATGCCGTCATTGCCTCCCACGTAGACCACAGGTGGGCGTGTGCGCGTCGTGTTGCGATAGGCGGCGTGGCCGGGGAAGTTCGTACCAGTCAATGCGGGTCCGGCGCCAGACAGGTAGGTCACACCCGAATTGACGATGTCCCCAAGCAGATTGGCCGGGCGATTGCGAAAGAGCGTGCCCTCGCTGGCCCGGCTCCCGCGGATGAAGTCCACGCGCGCCGAGCCGTTGCTGTCGGTGGAGTTCAGGGTCGTCTGCTGTGTCGTGTTGAGGTTTGCCCACAGGAATGGCATGGACGAGAAAGCAAAGGGAGTGGTGTCATTGCGGTGCGACGTGATGATCTTGCGAGTGGTAGGCGTGAGTTTGTCGGCCGCAGCGACCACCGTGGAGTCACGGTTGAGCCAGTTGGACGCATCCCATGCGGGGCTGTTGGTGCACTGCGCGGCGGTCTGCGTAGGGGAGCAGGCCCTGACATTGCCAGTCCAGTTGAGGGGGTTGTAACCCGCGTAGATGATCTCACTGCTCGAGGTTTGCCGGCTGGATGTAACGGCTGCACTGGATGCAGCGGCTGCACCGGCTTCGTTGTTGATCTTGCTGAAGGCCGAGGAAAGGCTCGATCTGAGGAGCGATGGCGTGCTGCCGGCGAACCAGTTGTCGGGTACGCCATCTCCGTTCAAGTCCCATGCGAGGGGGCTTGTCGCGTTCAGCCGCACGTTGGGGTCGGTGCCGGGTGCCATCGTCGTGTCAAAACCACCATACTTGGCGGCCAGCCAGTACTGCGTTCTCAACGTGCCAGCCGCTGGCATGCCACCTACGCCGTTCCCGTTTTCCAGTACGTCGACCCAATATGTGCTGATGGTCTGCATGCCGGGCATCGCCGTTTCTTCCCGGATGTCATTCGTGTTCGCCCAATGTGCAAGTGCGGCAATGAACTGCGTTCCGTTGCTAGAGCCGCCCGTCCAGGAATCGGTGCCTTCCTGTGCGACCAGCCTGCTCCACAGGCTGTTCACGTTGAGACCATTGGGGTCCGTCGGGCCGCCGCTTCTGCCAGGTAACTGGCCATCCTCATGGGTGTAGATGTCGCCGATACCCAGAAGGAAGTTCTTCTGGCATGTGTTGATCATCGGATCGCGCGAACCGCCACGCTGATGGGCCGATCCAGTGATGACCGGAAAGCCGTCCTTGTAGGCCGCGGCAGTGGTGGGGCTGGACGGCAGGCTGGTGTAGTCGCTGGGAAGGGCATAGCCTCGCATGTAGAGCTGCGCAGCGTAGTAGAGCTCGCTCACCGGGTCGTTGCTCTTGTAGCCGGCGGCATAGCCGAACTTGTTGAGGTAGTTCATCAATCCGGAGTTGCTGACACCGCTGGCGAGTGCGTCGGCCGCATCCGGGTTGGCAAGAATCACACCGGTCGTGGTGTTCCACTCGACGTTGGCGTTGTTCGTCACGCCCGTGCTGGTGGCAGCGACGGGACCTACGCTCTTCATGGCTGCGCGCAACACGCCGCCGTTGCGGTCGTTTCCGTCCTGTTTGAGATAACCGAATGCGCCGAAACGAAGAGTCGAGGAATACTCCTGCACGAGACCTTCGGGTTTGGCGACGCCTGAGTAACGCGCCTGGCAGTTGGTTTCCCGCGTGTTGCCGGTAACCCCCTGGGCGGGGGACATCACGCAGGCCGACACCCGGATATTGAAGCAGGTGCCGCCGCTGGGCACCGTGGTGCTCGCGCAGGTGTTCCGCTGCTGCGTCGCGTCCATGTCAGAGAAGTTGTTGCTCGTGGAGACGATGAATTTGGACCCGTAGCCACCCGAGCGCACATATCGTGCGGTGCTGCTGCGCATGGCGGTGGGAATCGGGTCCGAGGTGCGGATGCGTTTTTGGGGGTTGTAGCTGTTGCGGTCGCTGAAAGACCGGATGAGCACCGTCCGGCTGGTGTTGTCGCCGGGGTGGGTGACGTTCATGGTCGAGAAGTTGTCCCGCGTTCCCCCTGTCATGACCGAGCGGAACTGGTCGATGTTGGTCATCGTCAGCCAGTTCAGAAGGTTGCCGTTCCACTCCGCATCACCACAGGTGCCCGTCGTGCTGATGGCACTGGTGGGGTCGAAGACTTCGTTTGTGGTGCTGTAGGTGTAGCACTTGCGGTTGTCGAAATAGCCGTCGTATCGAACCAGGCTGTTGTAGTTTTCAGAGGTGTAGGACACCTGCAGACCGGTCGGGAACTCCACCGAGAGCGCGAGCAGGACGTTGCCCGGCACCGCAGAACTTGCGGGGGGCTGGCCACTCGGTGTGAAGCTCAATGCAGCGGTGGTGGCCAGTAGCGCGGCCAGGCCCGTGGCGAGACGATGTAGAGGCTGCGTTTTCATCTCATGTTCCTTGGACTGGTTCGATCAAAGCGGTGAGAAAACCGATTGCAGGGTGACTGAGGTTGTTCGTCCAGCCTGGTTTTGTGTGCGCCCAAAGCCCACCGCTGTGATGCGGAAGAACAACTTGTTGGATACGGGGGTGATCTGGAGGTCGTCGGCCTTGAACATCTCGATGATGTAGCGAGGCGCCGCCGTGCCCGCGGGACCGTTGAAGGTAGCACCGGTGAATGTTCCATAGGCCACGGTAGGCACTGCGGCACCAATGGTGCCTGCGCAGCTGCGTGCCGGGAGGGCATTGTCCTGCCAGTCAGCGCCACTCCAGACGGGCATGCCGCAGGCTGTCGACGATCGGGCGGTATAGAACCCCCGGATATCGGCCGAGCCGCCCCGGCCTCCGTTGTCGGTCCCGATGTCGTCGATCCAGGGGTTCGCTGCCACCCAGAAGTTACCTGAGTCGGTCGCACTGGTAGGACGGGAGTTCAAGGGTCGCACCACAGCGCAGTTGGTGGATCCGTTGGGTGCACGGCAATAGGTGACACCGTCGAAACGCAGGCCGAGAATGTCGCGTTCTGCATCGCGCAGTGCCAGCTCTGCAAACTCACGAGCCATGGCAATGTCACGATCGTTTGCCGCCATGCGCTCGCCAAAAAGCGTACCGCGCATCGCCATCACACTGAGAAGCGAGAGCACCATCAGAAAGATAAGGCTGGTGACCAGCACGAAGCCCCGTTGGGATTGCCTTTTCATTCGGTGCTCACAGAGGTGTTGCGAAGACCGCGTTGCGCAGCGAGACCACTGAGGTGTAGCGCTTCCACAGGCGGGTGTCGCCGGCGACGCGTGCAATGTTGTCGCTGAATCCGCCAGCGGCGTTTCGGGTGCACGTGGGTCGTGTGGGTTGCATGTTGGCCGTGCCTGGTGCGGTGGCGCCCGTGGCCACGAGAGAAGCCGACACGATGCAGATCTCTACCGCTGTCACACCCGCCCAGCCCTGGGGGTTGTTTGTGGTGTCGGCCACTGCGGCAGCATCGACATACCGCTGCTGTCCACTGCCCGCTGCCACGGGATTGACGACGCTGCCTGGCGCGGCGATCTGGTAACGCAGCACGAATTCTTCCACACCGCTGGCAATGGACTGAGCACCGGCCGCTCCCGACCCTTCGCAGTTGAACTGCGAGACTGCGCCCGTCACAGCCGGGGCGGGCGCAGAGTAGCGGTTGATGACCATCACCCCACCGGCAGCCGAAGCGGCTGCTGGTCGGGCCCGTTGCAGGCAATCCAGTCCATCACCTGTGGTGGTGTCGGCGGGCAGCAAGCTGTTGGGCAGGTTGGCCGCGGCGTTGGGCACGCCCTGGTAGGCGATCTGGATCGTGTGCCTCGTGGTACTGCCTGCGCCGCAGGCGGGAACAACAGGAGGTGCGGAGGTCACGATGGCGGTGGGTGTGCCGCTCATGACGCCACCACAGCCGAACACGGGCGTCAGGCCGGCGTAGAACTGGCTGATCGGCGCGAAGACCGGTGGAGCCGTGCCCCCGGTGGCGCGCACAAACATGTTGCTGAGCGTGGTGTTGCCCGGAACGAAAAGCGAGGCGGCCCGCGCACGGCTCACGGCGTCGAGGTCGAAAATGTCTACATAGCCCGCCATCGTCAGGTCGTGCTTGAGCATCCGCATCACGTTGCGCGCAGGGTCATCGAGTTCCGAGAGGGTTTCCCTCTGGCGTGTCGTGTTGGTGGTGTTGATATAGGCCGTTCCGATCGCCGTAAGGATGATCAGGCCGATGGCAACGCTGACCAGCAACTCGACGATGGAGAGGCCTCGCTGGCGATGTGCAGGGGAATGCGCTTTCATGGTGTCACCCACAGGTTGAGGCAGCGGATGCCGGGCACCAGATCGCCCGGGCAACTGGCGTCGGTGGCCTCGTCACTGGCTTGACCATCCGTATTGTTCGTGGCCGCTTCTGCTTTTTCCCGCCACATAATGACCACGCGACGGGCATTCGGCTCTGTGACGCCACCTGCGGCAACGGCAAACAGGGAACCTCGTCCGCCGGGCAGTTCCCGCGCCAGCGACTGTCGCCATTCCCGCAGGTCCCGTTGGGCCGCCTGCGCTGCGGTGCAGTTGGTTTGTGACGCCAGGCCGCACGCCGGGTCGTCCGGCAACCCGCCATCTTCGGGGTCTGCGTCGGCGTAGCCGTCTTCCGCCAGATAGGCGGTGGCCGGCGATGCGGCAGCCGCCGCCAGATTCGTGAACCGCAGATTTGCGTTGTTGACCCTCATCTTCTCGATGATGAAATCCGCCTGGGTGAGCGCCTGTGTCCGCACGGAAGCGGTTTGCTGGAAGCGCGTGGAGGCCAGTTGCAGACCAGCCGCGCCCAGTAGGCCCACGGCCACGACCAGCATGGTGATCAGCACCTCGAGCAGCGTGGCGCCCTTCTGGCGATGACGATGAGAGTGTGTCGAGCACTTCATGGGATGTTGCATGCGCCTGGGAGGTTCACGTTGATGCGGGCCGTGCGGTTGAGCACGACTTCCCTTGAAAGGTTGTTGAAGGCGGCCTCGGTGGGACAGACGCGCAACGTATTGCCCTGAAAGGCGGCAGCAGGCTGGCCATTGGGCAGGAAGGTCACGGCGCGGCTGGCGAGTGCGTTGGTGGCAAAGGCTGTCCGCACGAGGGTGCGACTGGGTGTGTCCTGCAGAATCGGTGGGGCAGCTGCGTTGGGCAAGCCCACGAACACCACCCAGCCCCCTTCAAGACTGCTGTTGGTGCAGGTGGCGCCGTCCGTGCTGGGGCAGATGGTCACGGCCGCGTTCTGCCGTACTGCTTCGGTACGGGCGAAATAGACAGAGAGCGTGTAGTCGTTGACCAGCGCACGGATGGCGTTGCGCACCTGCAGGTTCCGATAACCGGGAGTGGCGAGTGCCAGCAGGATGGCCACGAGCGCCACCACGACCAGCAATTCGATCAGCGTGAAGCCTGAACTGTTGGAGCGCAGCGGTCGGGGAACGCACTGACGGAGTTTGAGCATCACCCGAGTCTGCCTGTTACAGGTGTTAACGACCGCCGGAACCCGATGAATGAGTGGCGGCCAGCGACAGACGGGAGGTGGCCTCTTCCGGGTGTGAAATCCGCCGTTCTTCAGCGCCGGACTTCGTCCACCAATGCCCTGAATTCGTCGATGTCCTCGAAGCTGCGGTAGACGCTGGCGAACCGGATGTAAGCCACCTTGTCGAGCTTCTTCAATTCGCGCATCACCATCTCGCCCAGGCGAGCGGCGGGGACTTCCCGGGCACCGAGGTTCAGCAGTTTTTCCTCGATGCGTTCGATCGCTGCATCAACCTGCTCCGTGCTGACCGGGCGCTTGCGCAGCGCCAGCGCGAACGAGGCCCGAAGCTTGGCTGGCACGTAGTCCACCCGTCGCCCGTCCTTCTTGACGACGGCGGGGAAACTCACTTCGGGGCGCTCGTACGTGGTGAACCGCTTCTCGCAGTGGCCGCACTGGCGGCGGCGGCGGATGAAATCCGCGTCTTCCGAGACGCGGGTCTCCACCACCTGGGTTTCAAGATGGCCGCAAAACGGGCATTTCATGCGGTGTGCGCTCCCGTTGTGCGGCTTGGGGACATCATTTGTAGACGGGGAAGCGTGCCGTCAGGGCGTTGACCTTGGCGCGAACGGCTTCGATGTTGGCCGGGTCGCGCGGGTTGTCGAGCACGTCGGCGATCAGGTTGGCTGTCTGGCGAGCCTCCTCGTCCTTGAAGCCCCGCGTGGTCATGGCCGGGGTGCCGATGCGAACGCCGCTGGTCACCATCGGCTTTTCCGGGTCGTTCGGGATCGCGTTCTTGTTGATCGTCATGTGCGCGCTGCCCAGCACCGCTTCGGCTTCCTTGCCCGTGATTCCCTTGGCCCGAAGGTCGACCAGCATCACGTGGCTTTCGGTGCGTCCACTGACAATGCGCAAGCCGCGTGAGGTAAGGGTTTCGGCAACGATGGATGCATTTGTCAGCACTTGCTGCTGGTATGCGGTGAATTCGGGGGAGAGGGCCTCCTTGAACGCGACGGCCTTGGCGGCGATCACGTGCATGAGCGGACCGCCTTGCAGGCCGGGGAAGATGGCGCTGTTGATGGCCTTCTCGTGCTGGGCTTTCATCAAAATGATGCCACCGCGCGGGCCACGCAGGCTCTTGTGGGTGGTGGAGGTGACCACGTCCGCATGCGGCACCGGGTTGGGGTATACGCCCGCGGCGATCAGGCCGGCGTAGTGGGCCATGTCCACCATGAAGATGGCACCGACATCCTTGGCGACCTTGGCGAAACGGGCGAAGTCGATGCGCAGGCTGTAGGCCGACGCGCCCGCGATGATCAGCTTGGGCTTGGTTTCATGGGCCTTGCGCTCCATGGCGTCGTAGTCCAGCTCTTCCTTCTCGTTCAGGCCGTACGAAACGACGTTGAACCACTTGCCGCTCATGTTGAGCGCCATGCCGTGGGTGAGGTGACCCCCTTCGGCCAGGCTCATGCCCATGATGGTGTCGCCGGGTTTCAGGAAGGCCAGGAAGACGGCCTCGTTGGCGGAAGCACCGCAATGCGCCTGCACGTTGGCTGCCTCGGCGCCGAAGAGCTGCTTCACACGGTCGATGGCGAGCTGTTCGGCCACGTCGACGTACTCACAGCCGCCGTAATAGCGTTTGCCGGGGTAGCCTTCGGCGTACTTGTTCGTGAGCTGTGTACCCTGGGCGGCCATGACGGCCGGCGAGGCGTAGTTCTCGCTGGCGATGAGCTCGATGTGGTGTTCCTGGCGCGCGTTTTCGGCCTGGATGGCTGCAAACAGTTCGGGATCGGTTTGCTCAATGAGAATGTTGCGGTCGTACATGGCAGTCCTTCAAGACGTGGAACCTTGCGCGGTGACAAGGGCTGCCCAGGCGAACGGCTGAACACCAGGCCCCTGAAGGCCGGGCGGCACGCTTCCCAGTGGTTGTCCCTGAAAAACGATCGTGGATCGGAGCAGGGGGGCCACGTCAGCGGCATCCACCGGCAGGGATGAGCCGGGGTGCGCGCCTATCGCCAGTTGCGTACCCGGCTAGTTTAGCCGAGGCGGAAGGCGAAGCCGTTGCGGCCGCCTGGCGCCAGTGGCGCCGAGGGGCCGAATCAGGAACGGGACAGCGCCGGGCCGGAGGGCAGGGCACCTGGCGTGGCCGGGCCCTCGGCTTCGATTTCTCCACCCAGTGGTGCAGCGGGAGCCGGTGTGGCGGGTGCCACCACCGTGGTCGGGCGGGGTTGCGGCACATAGCGCTGCACAGGCTTGCCCAGGGCGACGCTCTGGATCCGCATGTGCTCGGCCATCACCTTGTTGATGTACCAGCTGCCATCGGTGGTGACGGCGCCCACGTAGAGGCGCAAACCGCCTTCCACTGAACCGGCGCGCTTGACGGCTTCCTGCAGCACGCGCGCGCCCACGCGAAGGTTGGACACCGGGTCGAAGGCGGCCAGCTGGCCGCCGAAGTCGTTGTACTTGTCGGTGTGCACGCGGGTCAGCACCTGCATCAGGCCCTGCGCCCCCACCGGGCTCTGGGCGAAGGGGTTGAAGCGGGATTCGACTGCCATCACCGCCAGGATCAGGGTGGGGTCGAGTTTGGCCTTCTCGCCCACCTCGAAAGCCTCGGCCACCAGAACGCTCAGCGGTTCAGGCGCAACGCGGTACTTCCGGCTGAGCCAGTAGGTCACGTTGGCTTGCTGCTTGGGCAGATCGCCTGGTTGCGCAGCCGTCACACGGTCGATGGCGCTCGGCTCGGCCGTGTAGACGGCGTCGGCGGTGGCGATTTCCTGGCGCTCCAGCAGCCAGCCCAGCAATTGTTCTTCGGCGCTGGCGCGCAGATCGGCGCGCGCGCTCAGCGTGATGAGGGCCACTGCAGCCAGCGTGCCCAGCAGGGCCAGGCTGTTGTGGGTGATGTCGAAGAAGCCCTGGTAGGCATCTGCGACAGCGGTCTTGAGGGATGCCACGGCACGTGAGGTGCTCTTGGGTGGCGATGCGTCGTTCGCGGTCATTCATAGCTCCTTTCTGCGTCCACCTGATTCGTGGGAACCGGGTTGACTGGATTGGTCGCCATCGACGGCCCGATCCATGAAGGGAGCGGTCGAGTTAGCCGGTAAGGCAGCGGTCGGGTTTACCCTCCAAGCGGGCAAAACTGGCGCATCCTATGAAGTTATTAATATCGAGTCAATGTTTAAGAGTTGATTTAAAACTACTTTGCTGTATAAAAAAGTGATCGCCAACGTGGCTCGAACGGCCTTTGCTAGCGGCAGGCCATGTGTTTTCAGGGCCTCCGGGGTGCCGCCAGGAAAACGACCGTTTGTCGGTTGGTTGCCACCTTTCATGTTCCGAAACGAGCTTTTGGTACCTCCGAATGGTGCTTTGGGGCGCGATTGAAAATCTGCATGGCCATGGGTGGGCTGGCGTCTTGATCCCCGGCGGCAACGGGAGTAACCTGCAGTTGTCTGTCAAACGACAGGCATAAGCTGACGACGCGGCGAACCGCAAGTCAGTCCCCAACGGGAGCAATCTGTTGCTTCCAGGCTGGAGAGACATCCAACTCCCTCCGCCAAAACCGACGGCAAGAGCATCTAGCCCGCCGTCAACCCCGGCAAGCCTTGCTTGCCGGGGTTTCTTGTTTCTGGGGTTCTCTATATGTATGTGCGGTGCCGCGCCAGGAGTTCGACGACACTGGCGGGATGAGCTGGCAACCGAGCGCACGATGAAGACGATCTTTTCCAGACTGCCAGGGGGGCGATGGGCACGGCGGCTGATGCTGGCGCTGCTGGGGCTCCTGCTGTTATGGGTGGTGACCTGGCTGGCCATGCCACCCCTGCTGAAGTGGCAACTGGAAACGCGTGCCAGCGCCATGCTGGGACGCGCGGTCACGGTGGAGCGGGTGGACTTCCGGCCCTGGTCGCTGGAGTTGACGCTTGAAGGCCTGCGCGTTGCCGGGTCCGGTGGCGGCGAACAGTTCTCGCTCGCGCGCTTTTATGTGGATGCCGAGTTGCAGTCGTTGTTCCGTCTGGCGCCCGTGCTCGACGCGGTGGTGCTGGAGCAGCCCAGAATGCGGGTGCGTCACCTGGGTGAAGGCCGCTATGACGTCGACGACGTGCTGGCGCGCCTGCGACCCAAGGAAGACCAGCCCGCCAGCGATCCGCTCCAGTTCGCCCTGTTCAATATCAGCATCGCCGGCGGCGAGCTGGTGTTCGAGGACGACGGTGCCGGTGTGACCCACCAGCTGAGCGCGCTGTCCCTGGGCGTGCCCTTTCTCAGCAACCTGCCGTCGCGCCGTGAGGTGGTGACGCAACCGCACCTGGCGTTCACGCTCAACGGCAGCGCCTTCGATTCGAGCGCCGCCACGACGCCCTTTGCCCGCACGCGGGACACCGACGCCAGTGTGGACATCCCCGCGCTGGATCTGGCGCCTTACCTGCCGTACTGGCCGGCAGCCTGGCCGGTCAAGCCCGAGGCCGGCGTGCTGCAGCTGGCGCTCAAGCTGGACTTCGAGCAACAGGACACGCCGCGCCTTTCCTTGTCGGGCACCGCCGCGCTCTCGGGATTGCGCGTGGTCGAGCGGCAGGGGTCTTCGGGAACGGCGAAGCTGCTGTCCTGGGAGCGCCTCGGGGTGACGTTGAACCGGCTCGAGCCGCTGGCGGGGCAGGCAGACATCGCCGCCATCGAGCTGAAGGCGCCGAGCGTGTCGATTTCCCGCGATGCGGCCGGTTTGCTCAACCTGCAGCGGGTGGCCCAGGGATGGACAGGCGCCCCGGCATCGCCGGCCGCGCCCGCAGCCGCCGCACCTCCCTCAACACCGTGGAAGGTGAGCGTGGCCCGCCTGGAGATTGACGGCGGCACCGTGCATTGGGCGGACGCCGCGGTGAAACCCGCCGCAGACCTTGCACTGGAGGAGCTGCGTGTGAACGCCCAGGCGTTGACCTGGCCGGTGCAGGCGCCGGTGCCCTTCGAACTGTCCGCGCGGCTGGGCCAGACGCCACTGACGATCAAGGGCACCGCGACCGACGCCGAGGCGACGGCACAGCTGGCGTTGGCCGACGTGGCCCTGTCGACCTTTGCACCATACGCGGCCGATGTGCTCACCACCGAACTCGACGGGCGACTGGCGGCCGACGTGCAGCTGGAGTGGCGTGCCGCGAAGGCCGATCAACCCATGAGCCTCAAGGTGAATGCCAGCCGCATCGAGCTGAACGACGCGCGCCTGGGTCCTGGCCGTCAGCCCCAGGCCAGCGTTCGGCTGTTGAAGGCGCAGGACGTTCGCATGGACCTCGCCGCGAGCACGGTCGAGGTCGGCACGCTGGTGATCAACCGGCCGCAGGTGCGAGCTCAGCGCGACAAGGACGGCCGGTGGATGGTGGACAGCTGGGTGAAGGCCCCGGCTTCGGGGGCGGCTGCTCCGGCGTCTTCACCGAAGGCGGCCGAAACCTCACCGTGGCAGGTGGCGCTGGCCGACGTGCAGATCGACGCCGGTGCGGTGACGTACGAAGACCTCGCCACCTCACGGCCCGTGCGGCTCGACCTGAGCCAGATCAAGCTGCGCGTCAAGGACCTGCAGCCCCTGGCGCGCAGCCAGCCGGACATGTCCGTCTCGCTGCAATTGCGCATGGCTGAGGCGCGCCGCAACCGCGCAGAGCCGGGCCGACTGCAGCTGGATGGCACGCTGCGCCTGCCCGGGGCGGGCACGCGGGAGGCCGACAGCCTGCGGACCCGGTTGAAGGTGCAGGCAGACCGCCTGCCGGTGCACGCACTTGAACCCTATTTCGGAGACCGCCTGAACCTCGACCTGCTGCGCGCCGACACCAGCTACCGTGGCACAGTCGATGCGGCACTGCCGCCAGCGGGATTGAAGCTGGCCGTGGCGGGCAATGTGTCGCTGGACGATTTCGCCGCCAACACCCTGACGCCCGCCGAAGACCTGCTGGCATGGAAGTCCCTGCAGGTGCGGGGCCTGCAGCTCGCCATGGCGCCGGGCCAGGTCACCCGGGTCTCTGTGCAGGAGACCGTGCTCAGCGATTACTTTGCCCGCCTCATCATCGACGAAACAGGCCGCATCAATCTGCAGGGCCTTGTGAAACATGAAGACCTGGTGGCGTCAGGCACTGCAGCGCCGGCCCCCCCCGCTGCGCCGCCCGCCACGGCTGCCAGCACCGTTCCCGATCCGGACATCCGCTTCGGACCGATCAGCCTCGTGAATGGCCGCGTGCTGTTCTCCGACCGGTTCATCAAGCCCAACTACTCGGCCAACCTCAGCGAACTCACCGGCAGCCTGAGCGCATTCGCCAGCGTGCCGCCAGGCGGTGCGCCGCAGATGGCCGATCTCACGCTGCGCGGCCGCGCGGAAGGCACGGCCGCGCTGGAAATCGACGGCAAGCTGAATCCGCTGGCGCAGCCGCTGGCGCTCGACATCCAGGGGCGTGTGCGCAACCTCGAGTTGCCGCCGCTCTCCCCCTACACGGTGAAGTACGCCGGCTACGGCATCGAGCGCGGCAAGCTCAGCATGGACGTGGCCTACAAGATAGAGCCCAGCGGCCAGCTCACGGCGAGGAACCAGGTCATCCTGAACCAGCTCAGCTTCGGCGATCGCGTGGCCGGCAGCGAGGCGCCGAACCTGCCGGTGAAGCTGGCGGTGGCGCTGCTGGCCGACCGCAACGGCGTGATCGACATCGACCTGCCGGTCAGTGGATCGCTCAACGACCCTCAGTTCAAGCTGGCGCCGCTCATCTTCCGGCTCATCTTCAACCTGATCGGGAAAGCCATCACGTCGCCATTCGCGCTCATTGCGGGCGCCTTCGGCGGCGGCGGCGAGGAAATGAACCACGTCAGCTTCGCGGCCGGCAGCAAGGCACTCGATGGCGAAGCGCGGCAAAGGCTGGATGCCGTGGCCAAGGCCCTGGCCGATCGGCCGGCCCTGCAGCTCACGGTGGTGGGGCATGGCGATCTGGAGGCGGAGCGCAGCGGCTACCAGCGGGCGCGGCTGGACGAGCGGGTGCTGGCCGAAAAGCGCCGGCTGCTCGCGCGCGAAGGTGCGGCGATCAGCGACAACCTGTCGGTGAGCGCTGCCGAGTATCCCGCGCTGTTGAAGGAGGTTTACCGCCGGGCCGACATCCCCAAGCCGCGCAATCTGGTGGGCCTGGCCAAGGACATCCCGCAGGCGGAAATGGAGGCGCTGTTGCTGGCGTCGATTCCCGTGTCGGCCGATGCCATCCGCGAGCTTGCCGTCGCCAGAGGTGTGGTCGTCAAGGACTATCTGGCCACGCGCCAGCTGGCCGAGGAGCGCATGTTCCTGGGTGCGCCGCAGATGGGCAGCCAGGGGGAGAAATGGCGGCCGCAGGCCGAACTCAGGCTCGCACCTCGGTAGGCACACGGGTTGCCCGTGCGCCATGGGGCGGCGGTGCGCCAACTGCGGTGACAATACGCGTTTGCCGTGCCGCCGTGGCGCTGGCATCCGAATCGATCGAGTCGCCCCTTTCATGTCGCTGTTTTCCCTGCGCAAAACCCCGTCTTCGTCCAACGCTTCCGAGTCTGCCTTGAACACGCCCACTCCTCCCAAGCCGGCCGGCGCCAATGCCGCTCACCCACTGGATGCCCTCACGGGTGGCGCTTTTTCGGCGCCGACGTCGGGCGAGCGCGCGGCGCGCGTGCGCGAATGGCTGGCCACCGGTCCCGCGCTGGAGCAGATGAACGAGGTGTTCAAGGAGCTCTCGCACCGCGACCGCGGGGCCGCCAAGCCGCTGAAGGAAAAGCTCGACGAACTCAAGCGCCAGAAATCGCAGGAGCAGATGTCGGTGGAGTGGGCGCAGAAGGCGCAAGCGCTCATCGGGCAGCCGCGCCTGAATTTGGCCGACGCCCTGGCCTGGCAGCGCGATGCGGCCCGCGCCGGTGCGCCGCTCTCGCGTGAACCGCTGGCCGCCCTGCGCCAGTCGCTGGGCGAGCGCGTGAAGGCGATTGAAGACCTGCAGCACCGCGTGCAGGTGGAACGCGAAGCGGCCGTGCTCATCGCCCAGCGCATCGAGGTGCTCTCCACCAAGCCCTGGCGCGACGCGCAGCAGATCGCCGAGACGCTTCGCACCGATGTGGGCCAGTGGCAGCAGCAGACGAGCGACCTGTCGCAAGACCCCCAATGGCCCAGCGTGGATGTGAAATTCCCGCCCATGCTGGACGCATCGCGCCAGCAATTGCAACTGGTGTGGGACGCTTTTGAAGCCGCACTCGCCCAGACCGTGGCCGCCGACGCCGACCCGCAGGCACCGCTGCCCGCCGTGCCGGTGTGGGCCGATGAACTGCGCGCCGCGCGCGGACAGGATGTGACGGCGTCGACCGAGAAAGTGGCTCAGGACACCGAGGCCCAGAAAGAACGGCGCGCCCGGGCGGCAGCCGAGCTCGAGCAGGCGCTGGCCGTGCTCGAGCGCGAACTCGCCGAAGGCCATGGCAAGGCCACGCCCAAGGCCGCGGCCGATGTGCGGGGTCTGCTCAAGAGCCATGGCCGGCTGGTGCCCGCCGCACTTGACGCGCGCGCCCAGGCCGCGCTGGGCCAGGCGGGCGAACTCGAAGGCTGGCAACGCTGGCGTGCCGACCAGTTGCGCGAAGAACTCGTGGCCAAGGCCGAGGCCTTGCTGCAGGCGCCAGAAGGCCAGCGGCTGGGTGGCCGCAAGATGCAGGAGACCTTGCGAAGCCTGCGCGACCAGTGGAAGACCACCGACCAGGGCGGACAGCCCAACCACGCGCTGTGGAAGCGTTTCGACGAAGCCTGCACGGAAGCGCACAAGGTGGTTGAAAGCTGGCTGGTGCAGGTGCGCCAGCAAAGCGAGGCCCACAAGGCGCAGCGCCTGGCCATCATCGAAGAGCTCAAGGCCTGGACGCAGGCGCACGCCGACAGCACGGACTGGAAGGCCCAGGTGCGCGAGCTGCACGCGTTCTCGGAACGCTGGCGCGAGGCCGGCCACCTGAGTGAAAAGGCCTTTGCAGACATCCAGCCGGTGTGGAAAGACGCCATGCACAAGGCGCACGAGCGCCTGGAGACGGCGCAGGGCGAGAGTACCGCGCGGCGCAAGGCGCTGATCGACGAGGCGGTTGCGCTGGGCGCGGCGCCCATGCTGCGCATCGATGCTGTCAAGGCGTTGCAGCAGCGCTGGCAAGCCGAAGCCCATGCCGTTCCGCTGGAGCGCAAGCACGAACAGAAGCTCTGGGAAGCCTTCCGCCAACCGATCGACGAGGCCTTTGCGCGCAAGAGCAGCGAGCGCGAAAAGGCAACCACCGCATTGAACGCGCACGACCAGCGCGTGCTGGACGCTTCCCATGCCCTGGATGCGGCGAGCGCCAGTGGCGATGCACAGCGCATCCGTGCCGCCATGAGCGAGCTGGAGGCCGCACTGGCAGGACAGGCAGCAGCGCCCGCGCCAGCCGCTGCCGCGCCCGCGCCTCAGTCCGACGCAGCGCCGGCTTCTGCTGACGAACCCGCGTCCACCAGCGATGCGGCCGATGCACCCGTGGAAGCCGTTGCGCCGGCCAAACCGGCGGCACCGCCGAAGAAATTGGTGGCGGTGCGTGGTGACGATCGGCCCGGCATGAAGAAGGCCGAGCCCGCCGGCCGCGATGGCCGCCGCAGCGACCGCCCCGAGGGGCGGCGTGACGGTGCGCCAGGCCGGCCCGATGCGCGTGGCGGCCGCGATGCCCGGGGCGCATCGCCCTGGCGAGAAGGCCGCGAAGAGCGCGAGTCTCGTGGCCCCAGGCTGGGTGATGCGGCATTCCGAGCACAACGCCAGGCACTCGAAGGCGCGCAGGCCAGCTTGCGCAAGCTCGCGGCGCAGGCCCATGGCGAGGTGCTCACACAGCTGATGACCGCATGGCAACAGCGCGACGCGGAACAGTTGCCCACGGCTCAGGCCCTGGGCTCGCGCGTCAGCGCCCCGAACCGCGCGGCCTGGGCATCTGCCTTGTCCAAGGCTGCTGCGCCCCTGTCGACCGAAACTCTGCTGCGCCTGGAAATGGCCGCCGAGGTGCCAACGCCTGCCGAGCACCTGAGCGATCGCCGCATGTTGCAGCTTCAGCTGCTCACGCGGCGCCACGCCGCCGCACCGGCCGATACCTGGGTCGAGGACGTTGCGGCGGTGCTGGGTTCCACGTTCGATGCCGCCGCCGAGCGGCGCCTTCAGAACGTGCTGAAAGCGCTGCTGCGCCGCTGAGCGTCAGCGCGCAGCCCGAAAGAAACCGTCGTAGAGCGGTATCAGTTCAGGGAACTCGGTCGCGAAGCGCGGCCGGTTGACGAAATAGGCCTCGCAGGTCACGGCGAAGAACTCGGCGGCGTCCTTGGCGGCGTAGTCGTCGAGCCACGGTGTTTCGCCGCCGAACCGCTCGGCCATCACCACGGCTTCGCAGAAGCGCTCGTAGCTGTGCTGCATGGTGCGCTGCCAGATCGCGTGCGCCTCGCTGCGGTCGCGCGAGCCCATGAAGCCTGATGGCAGGGGCGGTGCGCCGTGGGGGGCATCGCCCATCTGCATGCCGTGCATGTCGAGCTTGTGCACGAACTCGTGGATCACCACGTTGTGGCCATGTTGTGCGCGTTCGCCGGCCTGCGCGACATCTTCCCAGCTCAGCATCAGCGGTCCGCGGTCCATGGCCTCGCCGGCCAGCACCTCTTCGTAGTGGTGCACCACGCCCGCACCATCGGTGGTCTTGCGCCGTGCGACCACAGCGCCGGGTTGCACCACGATGCCCACGAAGTCGCCATACCAGTCGAGCAATTGGAGGGGATTGCGCACCGGCGCACCCGAGAGTGCGTGCATGTGCAGCAGCGGAAGACAGGCCTGTGCCGCAATCGCCAGCGCCATGCCGTCGGTGACGGTCAGGCCATGGGCACCATGGAACTCCTTCTCGATCAGGAAATGGGTGCACAGGAGGCGCAGCCGCCTTCTTTCCGGTGCGTCCAGCGCTTCAAGAAAGGGATGCTGCGCCAGCGTGTCGCGCCAGAGCGCGTCCGGTATGAGTGTGGGGCGGCGCAGCGCGCGCGGGAGCCAGCGTTGGAGCAGATCGAGCATGCGGTTGCGGCCGAACGGATCAGCGGAGCAGAGGCCGGCGATGCAGACCCTGCGCGTCCAGCCGCAGCACCTCTGCGCGGGGAGGGTTGGCGCTCAGTTCCCAGTCGCTCAGCACGACGCGTTCAAAACCGTCGCCCAGCGCATGGCTGGCCGGGCGGTGTGTGTGGCCGTGGATCAGCGTGCGGGCGTCTGCGTGCTTCAACCAGGCTCGCGCGGCCTGCGTGTCCACGTCGGCCCAAAGAGATGGGTCGCTGCCCGTCGCGCGTTTGCGTGCCTCGCTTTGTGCGCGCAGGTCGCGCGCAATGGCTTCGCGTTGTGGCAGGGGTTGCGCAAGGAACGCGTGTTGCCATGCCGGGTCGCGCACCTGCGCGCGAAAGCGAAGGTAGTCGGTGTCTGCGAGGCACAGCGCGTCGCCATGGCTGAGCAGCCAGCGCTGGTTCTGGAAGACCAGCACGGTGGGGTCGTCGAGGCGCTCCATGCCGCAGGCGTCGAGGGCGGCAGGGCCGAGCAGGAAATCGCGGTTGCCCGGCATGAAATACACCGGTGCGTGCGCGCTGTAGGCCAGAAGGGCTGCGGCACAGGTGCGCCAGAAGGCATGGTCAGGCGACTCTGCGGCGTCGGTGGACAGCACGTCGTCGCCAACCCACACCTCGAACAGGTCGCCCAGAATGAACAGCGCGTCGGCCCGTTCTTCGGCGGGCCTGCGCAGAAAGGCCGCCCAGGCCTCGAAGGTCTCGGGTTCTCCGGCCTGCAGGTGCAGGTCTGAAATGACATCGACCGCTTGCCAGCCCGCAGGAGCGGTGCATTCGGCGAAGCGGTCGATGCGAGGTGGGGTCATGCGGGGCAGGGGCGCGCGTGCGCCCCGCCGATCAGATCGCGACGGCTTTCTCGATCACGACGTCGTCCTTCGGCACGTCGTCATGGAAGCCCTTGCGGCCGGTGGGCAGGCCTTCGATCTTCTTCACGATCTCGCTGCCCGAGACGACCTTGCCGAAGACGGCATAGCCCCAGCCCTGCGCGCTGGGCGCGGTGTGGTTGAGGAAGCCGTTGTTGGCCACGTTGATGAAGAACTGCGCGGTGGCCGAATGCGGGTCGCTGGTGCGCGCCATGGCCACGGTGTAGGTGTCGTTCTTCAGGCCGTTGTTGGCTTCGTTGGCGATCGGTGCGTCGGTGGGCTTCTGGTTCATGCCCGGCTCGAAGCCGCCGCCCTGGACCATGAAGCCCGGAATGACACGGTGGAACACCGTGTTGTCGTAGTGGCCCTTGTTCACGTAGGCCAGGAAGTTGGTGGTGGACGCGGGCGCTTTTTCTGCGTCGAGCTCCAGCGTGATGACGCCGTGTCCGGCGATGTGCAGTTCGACTTTGGGGTTGGCCATGTTCATTTCTCCAGGGTGGCTTTGAGGATGGTGATGGGGGTTTGGGGCACGTTCTGGTGCATGCCACGGTCGCCGACGGGCACGGCGCGAATCTTGTCCACGACATCCAGCCCTGCCACCACCTTGCCGAAGACGGTGTAACCGTAGCCGTCGGGCATGGGGGCGTTCAGGTTCGCGTTGTTCACGGTATTGATGAAGAACTGCGACGTGGCCGAGTTGGGGTTGGAGGTGCGGGCCATGGCGATGGCGCCACGGTCGTTCTTCAGGCCATTGGTGGCTTCCAGCGCCACCGGTGCCCGCGTGGGTTTCTGCTGCAGGTCAGCGGTGAAGCCGCCACCCTGGATCATGAAGTTGCTGATCACGCGGTGGAACACCGTGCCATCGTAGTGCTGGTCACGCACGTACTGCAGGAAGTTCTCGACCGTCTTGGGGGCCTTGTCGGGGTACAGCTCGAGCACGATGTCGCCCTGGGACGTGTTCAGCTTGACGCGGGGCGCAGCGGTTCCCTGGGCGCTGGCCGCCATGGGAAGCAGCGCAGCGACCGTGACGCCGGCAGCGAGGCAGATCGCCACGCGGCGGCGCAGGTGGAGGGAGGGCAGTGTCATCAGATCGTTCCTTCAAAAAAGATGGTCCAGCGATCCTGTTCGCGGACCCAGTACTGGCGCTTGGTCACGCCCCGGTTCTGGCCGGCGGCCACTTCACCAAAAGTGACCACCATCGTGTCGTCCTGATCGCGCCAGCGCAGCACCGACAGGTCCTTCATCTGCAGCTCGCGCGCACCGTTTGCACGCAACTCGCCTTCGACGCGTGGCCACCATTGCTCGAGATCGCGGCCCTGGTGCATGAAGCGGCTGGAATAGAACGCCTTGAGCTCGGCCGTGTTGCCTGCACCACGCGCCTGCCGCCAGGCTTCCAGCACGGCCTGGAACTGATCGCGGTCATCCGACAGCGCCTCGGGCTGCACCCACTGGAGGGATTGCGCGATCACCACCGGCGTCGTCCGGATCTGCACCGTGTTCAGAAGCCGCTGGAGGTCGGGGTTGGACAGTACCACGCAACCGTCGGAGGCCTGCGGCGCGCGCACGAACTGGTCGCTCGGGGTGCCGTGCAGCCAGATGCCGCTGCCGGTCTTGCCGCGTTGCACGTCGAGCGGGTTCGGGTAGTTGATCGGCAGGGCACCCACGCCATACAGGTCGGGCAGGTCAGCCGGGTTGAGGGTGCTGGTGATGTAGTACACGCCCAGCGGCGTGCGCTTGTCGCCTTCGATGGATTTCTCGATGCCCGACAGCCCCACCGAAATGTAGAAGTCACCCAGCAGCCTGAGCCGCGGCGCACGATCCGTCTCGCCCGCGCTGGCGCTGCGCGGCGGGTTCAGGTTCTCGAAGAGGTACAGGCGGGAGCGCGAGGCATCGATGGCGATGGCATGGCGGCTCTGCGGCGACAGCGTGAGGAACTGCGTCGGCACGCTGCCTTCTGGCGGGCGTTCGGTCAGCGCCTGCAGCCTGCGGCGCGACTCCTCCCGCAAGGCGGTGAGTTGCACCGACGCGGCCATCGCCTTGGTGTCGGGCACGTCGCCCAGCTGGCGCACCGGCCGTGTCTGCAGGCTCAGCAGATCGCCATGCACCAGATGCGCCAACTGGAAATTGGGGTGAGCGCGCACCAGCGCCTCGGCCTGTTTCAGCGCCTCGCGGTGGCGAGAGGCGCCAATCAGCTGGTAGATCTCGATCAGCCTTGCCTCGGCCTTGCCCATCAGAGGGCTGGCTTCCTGGAGCCGGGTTTCCGTGAGGGCCACGGGAGTGAGGCCCGACGCGGGCGGCACGACGGTGCGGACCGCTTCCTGCACCCGGCTCACGGCGCTGTCGAGCAGATTGGGTGTCGAGGTCCTGGCGGAGGGCTCGACGAGGGAGTCGTGCCGGGAGGTGGGGCCATACAGCAGGGACGCGGCAACGAACACGCCGACGGCGATCACCGTCGCGACCGTGAAAACCCGTTTGCGCGGCACCGTGCCTTGAGCGTGGCTGGCTACCGGCCTGAGCAGCTCGGTCGTGAGGCTGGCATGGCCCCGTTGCGCGAACCGCCGACCGCCCATCAAGAGCCCGTGGATTCCCGAACGATCAACCAGCGGTTGCCGCTTTTCACCAGATCAAGGGTCTTGCGGCTGGTGATGTTCAGGTTGTCGGAGGTGTAGTCCTGGCGGAAGCGCGCCGTGGCGCGATCGCCGTTGACCGTGACGTTCAGGTCGCTGATGTCGACGCCGATGCGCGAGCGGGGTTCGATGCGCGAGCGGCGCTCGGCTTCCCAGGCGGCGCGGGCCTGCCCACCGGGGGGTGTGAAGCCCGGGCCGTATGCGCCCAGATAGGACGGCACGTTCTTGGACGACCATGCATTGGCCCAGGCCGCCACGGCGGCTTCGACCTCGCCCTGTGCATTGCCGCTGGCCGCGGGTGCGGGCGCCGGGGCAGGCGATGCCGCAGGCGCGGCTGCGGCCGGTGCGGGCGGCTTGGCCGCGGGAGCAGCAGGCGCAGCCGCTGGCGCGCTCGGTGCGGCCGCCACGGTGCTGGCTGCCGCACGGGCGCCGCGCGGGTCGGCCGCGAACAGGTTGCGGATCAGGCTGAGCTTTGGCGCCACGCCGGGGCTGTTTGCGTCGAGCTGCAGGGCCTTGCTGTAGGCCTGGCTGGCCAGCTTGGCGTACACGTCCCCGAGGTTCTCGTGGGCGGTGGCGTAGCTCGGGTTGGTGCGGATGGCCATTTCCAGCGCGGCACGCGCCTTGTCGAACTGGCTCTGCCCCGCGTAGAGCACGGCGAGGTTGTTGTAGGGCTCGGGCAACTCGGGGAAATCTTCCGTGAGCTTGGCGAAGGTGGCGATGGCGTCGTTCGACTTGCCGCTTTCGGTCTGGATCACGCCCTTCAGAAACCGCATCTGGGGGTCGCGCGGCTTGGTGGTCAGGTACTGGTCGGCCTTCAGCATCGCTTCGTTGAGCTGGCCGGCCCGCACCAGGCGGTTGACTTCGGCGTAGTCGTCGCCCTGCGCCCAGGCCAGCGGAGCGCTCAGGCTGGCAGCCGCGAGGGTGGCCAGTGCCAGCTGGCGCAACCGCAACGTGAAACCCCGCGAGGAGGCTGTAGGGATGCGACCGCTGCGAGGGGGCTGTGTTTTCACGTGGCGTGACATGGGACCTCGGGAATCAAACCTGGGCAGCCATCGGGATGGGGCCAGTGTGACGTTGATCGGATGCCCCATGGGGCGCAAGGGCGGTTCATGGGGGGCTGGATATACTGGCGGATTGTATCTGAGGGGTCCAGTTCCAGAGGCCGCGCCAGACCGCATGGAACACCCACGGGGCCCGCTGTGTGGAGGGTGCCACACATGGCCTGCCGATGCCGGTTTTCCGCCCCCGACTGCCGATCTGACCCCGTGCCTGCCATCGCTCCATGACCCTGAAAATCCATAACACCCTGTCGCGCCAGCTGGAAGAATTCCAGCCCCTGGAACCCGGTCATGTGCGCATGTACGTCTGCGGCATGACGATCTACGACCTGTGCCACATCGGCCACGCCCGCATGATGATGGCCTTCGACGTGGTGCAGCGGTGGCTTCGGGTCAGCGGATACCGCGTCACCTACGTGCGCAACATCACCGACATCGACGACAAGATCATCAAGCGCGCGGTGGAGCGGGGCATCACGCTGCGCGCGCTGACCGACGAGATGACCGCCGCGATGCATCAGGACATCGGTGCGCTGGGCATCGAACCGCCCAGCCTGGAGCCGCGCGCCACCGAGTACGTGCCGCAGATGCTGTCGCTGATCGACACCCTGCAGCGCAAGGGCCTGGCCTACCAGGCCGACAACGGCGACGTGAACTACGCGGTGCGCAAGTTTCCCGGCTACGGCAAGCTGTCGGGCAAGTCGCTCGACGACCTGCGCGCGGGCGAGCGCGTGGCGGTGGCCAGCGACAAGAACGACCCGCTGGACTTCGTGCTCTGGAAATCGGCCAAGCCCGAAGAGCCCGAAGAAGCCAAATGGAGCAGCGCTTATGGCGCAGGGCGGCCGGGCTGGCACATCGAGTGCTCGGCGATGAGCTGCAGCACGCTCGGTGAAACCTTCGACATCCACGGCGGCGGAGCCGACCTGCAGTTCCCGCACCACGAGAACGAGATCGCGCAGAGCGAGGGTGCCACCGGCAAGCCGCTGGCGCGGTTCTGGGTGCACAACGGCTTCGTGCGGGTGGACAACGAGAAGATGTCCAAGAGCCTGGGCAACTTCTTCACCATCCGCGAAGTGCTGGCGAAGTACGACCCCGAGACGGTTCGTTTCTTCATCCTGCGCGCCCACTACCGCAGCGCGCTGAACTACAGCGACGCGCACCTGGATGACGCACGTGGCGCGCTCAAGCGCCTGTACACCGCGCTGTCTCATGTGCCGGCACCGGCGCTGGAGCAGATCGACTGGAGCCAGCCCCACGCACAACGTTTCCGCGCGGCGATGAACGAGGATTTCGGCACGCCCGAAGCCGTGGCCGTGCTGTTCGAACTGGCGGGCGAAGTCAACCGCAGCAAGGACGCTGCGCTGGCCGGACTGCTGCGCGCGCTCGGTGGCACGCTGGGCCTTCTGCAGGCCGATCCGGCGGCCTACCTGCAAGGCGGTGGTGCCGAAGGCGGGCTGCAGGAAGCGGCCATCCTGGACCTGATTGCACAGCGCACCGCGGCCAAGCAGGCCCGCGAATTTGCCGAGGCCGATCGCATCCGCCAGCAGCTGCTGGCGCAGGGCATCGTGCTCAAGGACGGCCCCGCAGGCACCACGTGGGAGCGCAGCTGATGGCCACCACCGCGCTGCCCGACCTCAATCCCGAAGCGCCCGGCTACTGGGTGGATGCCTGCCGCCACCTGATGAAGCGCGACCGGGTGATGAAGAAGCTGATTCCCCAGTACGGCGGCGCCTGTCTGCAGTCCCGTGGCGATGCCTTCGTCACCCTGGCGCGCAGCATCGTGGGCCAGCAGATTTCGGTGAAAGCGGCGCAGTCGGTCTGGGACCGGTTCGAGAAGTTGCCCCGGAAGATGGCACCCGCCCAGGTCCTCAAGCTCAAGGTCGACGACATGCGGGCGGCAGGCCTGTCGGCCCGCAAGGTCGAGTACCTGGTGGACCTGGCCCTGCATTTCGCCAATGACCAGGTGCACGTCAACCAGTGGGCCGAGATGGACGACGAGGCCATCATTGCCGAGCTCGTGGCCATTCGCGGCATTGGCCGATGGACGGCAGAAATGTTCCTGATCTTCCACCTGATGCGGCCCAACGTACTACCGCTGGACGACATTGGTTTGCAGAACGGCATCAGTCACGCGTATTTTTCCGGCGAACCTGTCAGCCGCAGCGAGATCCGCGAGGTGGCCAACTCCTGGGCCCCTTTCTGCAGCGTGGCAACTTGGTATATTTGGCGGTCGCTCGATCCGCTGCCGGTGAGTTACTGAGCGCACCGGGACGTCGTTGCAACAAGACCAAAGGAGCCCACCTTGGCCAAAAAGAATTTTCTCGATTTCGAGCAACCCATCGCCGAACTCGAAACCAAGATCGAAGAACTGCGCTATGTGCAGACGGAATCTGCGGTCGACATCTCCGAAGAGATCGAACAGCTTGCCGGCAAGAGCCTGCAGCTCACCAAAGACATCTACAGCAGCCTCACGCCGTGGCAGATCACCAAGATCGCCCGCCACGCCGACCGGCCCTACACGCTGGACTACGTGCGCGAGATCTTCACGCACTTCCAGGAGCTGCACGGTGACCGCCACTTCTCGGACGACCTGAGCATCGTCGGTGGCCTCGCGCGCTTCAATGGCCAGCCCTGCATGGTGCTCGGCCACCAGAAGGGCCGCGACACGAAGGAACGCGGCCTGCGCAACTTCGGCATGACCAAGCCCGAGGGCTATCGCAAGGCACTGCGCCTGATGAAGCTCGCGGAGAAGTTCAAGCTGCCGGTGTTCACTTTCGTCGACACGCCCGGTGCCTACCCCGGCATCGACGCCGAGGAGCGCGGCCAGTCAGAGGCCATCGGCCGCAACATCTTCGAGATGGCGCAGCTCGAGGTGCCCATCATCTCCACCATCATCGGTGAGGGTGGTTCTGGCGGCGCGCTGGCGATCTCGGTGGCCGACCAGGTGCTCATGCTGCAGTACTCGGTGTACTCCGTGATCAGCCCCGAAGGTTGCGCTTCCATTCTCTGGAAGACCAGCGACCGCGCCAGCGATGCCGCCGATGCCCTGGGCATCACCGCCCACCGCCTCAAGGCGCTGGGTCTGGTGGACAAGATCGTGAACGAGCCCGTGGGTGGCGCGCACCGCGACCACCGCCAGATGGCCGCCTTCCTCAAGCGCGCCCTGGGCGATGCCTGGCGCCAGGTGACGGACCTCAAGGCCAAGGAACTGCTGGACCGCCGTTATGCGCGTCTGAACAGTTACGGCCGCTTCACCGACACCAAGGCCGACAGCAAGGACAAGCGCTGAGGTGAACGCCTCGCCAGCCCCGGCCAACCCCTGCGAGCAGGCGTTGGCCGCGTGGTGCGGGCGCCAGGGCCTTGTTCTTTCGCCGTCCGCGTCCATTGCGGTTGCCTACAGCGCGGGCGCCGATTCCACCGCCTTGCTGCTCGCTGCCCACCAGCGCTGGCCGGGCCAGGTGGTGGCGCTTCACGTGCACCACGGCCTGCAGGCAGCGGCCGATCGATTCGAGGCCCATGCGCGCGACTTCTGCGCCCTGCATGGCATGGCCTGGCGAGCCGAACGTGTGCAGGCCGCCCATGCCTCGGGTGAGAGCCCTGAAGACGCCGCCCGCCGGGCGCGCTACGCGGCCCTGTCGCGCATGGCCCGGGAGGCTGGCGCAACCTGCGTCCTGCTCGGCCAGCACGCCGACGATCAGGCTGAAACCGTGCTGCTGGCGCTGAGCCGTGGCGCCGGCATGCCGGGGCTGGCCGCCATGGCCGAACACTTCGAACGGCACGGTCAGGTGTTTGGCCGGCCGTTGCTGGGTGTGCCGTCCGCCGACATTCGCGACTGGCTGGTCTCCAGCGGCCATGCGTTCTTCGACGACCCGAGCAACACCGACCAGCGGTTCACCCGCAACCGCATCCGCGCCGTGCTGATGCCTGCGTGGGAAGCGTGTTTCCCGGGATTTCGTCCCATGCTCGCGCGCAGCGCTGCCCATGCCGCGCAGGCGCAGCGGTTGCTCGATGAACTGGCCAGCGTCGACCTTGCGCAGGCGGGCATGCCGCCGGCCATTGCCGCGCTGCAGTCGCTGTCGCGCGACCGTCAGGCCAATGCGCTGCGCCACTGGTTGCGCACCGACGCGGGCGTATCCGCCAGCGCGGCGCAACTGGACGAACTGCTCGACCAGATCGTGGCCTGCACCACGCGCGGCCACCGCATCCATCTCAAGGTGGCCAGCGGGTTCGTGACCCGCGAGGGTGGGTGCCTGCGTTATGCGTCCTCGGTATAATTTGCGGTTGCCTTGAGCGGCCTGAGTGCCCCGGCACACCGCGCGGACGACAGGTTGCGCGGCGCAATCAACCCAATCCGATCTTTCCCGATGGCCTTGATAGTTCACAAGTACGGCGGCACCTCCATGGGGTCGACCGAGCGCATCCGCAACGTCGCCAGGCGCGTGGCCAAATGGCACCGGGCCGGCCACCATCTCGTGGTGGTGCCCAGCGCCATGAGCGGCGAAACCAACCGCCTGCTGGGCCTGGCCAAGGAACTCGCTCCCGGCAAGACCGACAGCGCCTACAACCGCGAACTCGACATGCTGGCCGCCACCGGCGAACAGGCCTCGTCGGCGCTGCTGGCGATCGCGCTGCAGGCCGAAGGCCTGGGTTCGGTGAGCTACGCCGGCTGGCAGGTGCCCATCAAGACGAACAGCGCCTTCACCAAGGCCCGCATCGAATCGATCGACGACGTGCGCATCCGCGCCGACCTGGCCGCTGGCAAGGTGGTCATCGTCACCGGCTTCCAGGGCGTGGACCCCGAAGGCCACATCACCACGCTCGGCCGCGGCGGCAGCGACACCTCGGCCGTGGCCGTGGCCGCGGCGCTCAAGGCGGCCGAATGCCTGATCTACACCGACGTCGACGGCGTGTACACCACCGACCCGCGCGTGGTGCCCGAGGCGCGCCGCCTGCAGCGCGTGAGCTTCGAGGAAATGCTGGAGATGGCCAGCATGGGCAGCAAGGTGCTGCAGATCCGCTCGGTGGAATTCGCCGGCAAGTACAAGGTGCCCCTGCGCGTGCTCTCCAGCTTCACGCCCTGGGACATCGACCTGAATGAAGAAGCCGCCTCCGGCACCCTGATCACTTTTGAGGAAGACGAAGACATGGAACAAGCCGTCGTTTCCGGCATTGCCTTCAACCGCGACGAAGCCAAGATTTCGGTGCTCGGCGTGCCCGACACCCCCGGCATCGCCTACCAGATCCTGGGCGCGGTCGCCGACGCCAACATCGAGGTCGATGTGATCATCCAGAACCTGAGCAAGGACGGCAAGACCGACTTCAGCTTCACGGTGCACCGCAACGATTTCCAGAAGACGCTGGACCTGCTCAAGAGCAAGGTGGTGCCTTCGCTGGGTGCTTCCGAGGTGGTGGGCGATGCGCGCATCTGCAAGGTCAGCATCGTCGGCATCGGCATGCGAAGCCACGTGGGTGTGGCCAGCCGCATGTTCAAGTGCCTGAGCGTGGAGGGCATCAACATCCAGATGATCTCCACCTCCGAGATCAAGACCTCTGTGGTCATCGACGAGAAGTACATGGAACTGGCCGTGCGTTCGCTGCACCGGGAGTTCGATCTCGACCAGACCGCCGACACGATCGCGGGCTGAGCCCTCTGCCAGAGGGAAAAGCCTCGATGAGTTGAGGCATAATACGCAGCTTCCGGAGCGATGACCGAGTGGCCGAAGGTGCTCCCCTGCTAAGGGAGTATGGGGTGTAGAGCCTCATCGAGGGTTCGAATCCCTCTCGCTCCGCCAGATAACTAGTAAAAATGCGGCCTCCGGGCCGCTTTTTTGTTTTGTCCATCAATGTGTCCATCAAACTCCGCAGTGATGGAAAAGCAACGATCTTCGCTACGTCGCTCTCGCGTGACCACGTGAAACCGCTATCTCGGTCGTCTCGCGTCCTACCATTGAGGCCCAAAAGGAGGGCGCATGGACGCGAAGAACTTGTACACCCGACAGGCCGCTGCATTCCGCAATGAGATGCGACAGACTTGTGCTGCGCTCGTTGGCATTGTCCAGGGCGTGCTTGCCGACGGCGAGCTACATGATCGGGAAATACGTTTCCTCAACGAATGGCTGAGCCAGGCGGAAAACGTGTCCCTCGTATGGCCTGGGCAGGTCATTCATGCTCAAGTGAAGCAAATTCTGGCGGATGGTTTGGTATCCCCAGAAGAGAGGGCACACCTGATTAGGACGCTTGAAGCACTCCTTGGCGGAGCGCTAGATGAGCTGGCCGAAACTCCGCGCGTTACCACCCTGGCATTTGATGATGTCGTGACGATTGAGCACCGCGACAGATCGTTTTGCTTCACTGGAGATTTTGTTTTCGGGCCACGTGGTATCTGCGAGAAGGCTGTACTGGCGCGCGGCGGGAGTATCAGCGGTGTGTCAAAGAAGCTGCATTACTTGGTGGTGGGTGGTCTCGGGAGCCCTGAGTGGAAGCATGGGGTGTTCGGCACCAAGATCGAGAAAGCGATGGAGCACAAGCAAAACGGGACCGGCTTGAAAGTTGTGCATGAAGACGCATGGGCTTCCGCTCTTAGCTCTGCCCCCGTCTAAGTACGCGACACTTTAGGTAGGGTGACTGGGACCGACGTAACCGATGCTCCGTCTCCACTATCCCACGAGCGACGCAACGACGATCAGGAACTGGGAACCGTCAAACAGCCCCTACCTTAGTACTCGGCAATTTCCAAACTCACAGCGCAGCATGAGAGTGTCTCCATTCGAGCAGGCCACCGTGTATGACTCGAATCCGGGGCCTTTCGCGGCAAGTACGGGAGTCGGTTGCTGAGTGCAGGCCTCAGCCACCGCAGTCTTTCCAGCGTTGTATGCGTCCTGTCCAAGAGGCGCGCGCGGTGCAGCGGGCGTGCTCGCTTGGAAGGAGGTTGGCATGGTTACCGCCACCTGTGGTTGCACAGCCTCAAGCGGGTGTTGCGTCGGCGTGTTTGTCGCAGGTACGGGGGCGAATGCGGTCTGAGAGGGACTGGACCCGCAGCGCTTCGCCTGCATCGCAGTGCCCACCGCCTCTAGCTCCCCCTTGGCCCGGGCCAACTGGTTGGAGGTTGCTTCACCCTTGTCCAGTGCGAAGAGCGCCGGCCAGAAGAGGATCGCAGCGACGAACTCAACCCCGTCTTGATTCGACCGGTGTTTGTCCACTGCAGCGGCGAGGCCAGGCACAGATCGGCGGATGCTTTCCGCCTCGGTCACCAACTGTGCACAGGTGAGGCCTTGATATGGCACGGAGGAAACGTAGGCCGCGCTTACCTCATGCGACTTCGGGGCACCCGAGCAGCCAGCGGCGAGGATTGACGCGAGAAATGCGCAAACGATGAGAGATCTGTTCATAGTGCCTCCTTGGCATGGATCTGTTGTCCACTCCCCGACGCGGCAGCCCGTCGAGGCTTTGAAGTTTGATTCTGAGTTGCGCCCGGATCACCCAAGGAGACATCCGTCACACAGAGGCCAAATTGCCCGCTCGAAGGGCCGAATAGGCTCCTGTACGGCAGGTTTGGCTGCCTAGGAGTGACACCCCCGACGGGCGGCTGGGACAAACCGACATAACCTATCGCTGGAGCTGTTCCTGCATCGACCTCACGAAACCCTGACCGCCGTACCACTCCTGCGACTCAGCATCGAGCTCGTTGAACAGCGCCAGCGCGAGCTGCACGTCCTGGGCTGTCGGCTCGCCACCTTGAAAAATCGGGCGAGGTCCAGGCCTGTAGATCGTTCCGCGTGCCCACGCGGGTAGGGGTTGGATGTGAACGACGATCATGTTTTCTGCCCCTTTTTGATGCTGGCGCGGACTGCATCGGCGCGTTTATTCCAAGCCTCGGAAATGTCGCGCTCGGCCTGACGCGCTTCGATCTGTTTCAGCTTACGCGGCGTGGGACTTGCGATCGGCGCGCGCTGCTTGGGTGCCTGGAACGGCAGCACGACGCGCGCGGCGGCGATTCGCTGGCCATCCGCCGGTTCATCGCCACGCACCACTGCCTCGAGGTAATCCAAAGCATCCCGATAGATGCGGGGTGTACGGGGTATCTCGGGGGTGTTTTTTGTGCCCTTCGGCCGACCTGCACCAGGCCGTGGTCCCCCGTGTCCTGCTGCCATAAATCAAGTTCTCAAGTTTGGTGAATTGGAGGGAGGAAGCGGGGTGTCCTGGAAAGGGTCGAAATTTCCATGGCGGAGGCCCCGCCCCCATCCTCATCAGGTAATCGCGTCCTGCACGATGCCGCGCACTTCACGCAGATCGGGCGGAAGCAGGGCGCGGCCCGTGGCCTCAAGGTCGGGATGCCCCGGACACTCGGCCCACAAATACAGATGGCGCTGGCCCTTGAATACCGCAGTGCTTGCGTGACGAAGGGCAAGGCCATCGATCTGCTTGAGGCATGCAGCGAAGGCGTCAGGCCATCGGGCGCATGCTTCGTGCAGCGGGACAGGCTTTTCCTGCGCAGGGCGGGCAGCTTCGGGGCGGTCAGCGAGGCTCATGGTTCTTCTCCAGGGTTAAAAGTGGGATGCCGGGTCGAAACGTGGCGCTGAGCAGCTTCACGCTGCCATCGGGAGCGTTGAGACGGCGCGTGGCCCGTGTGCCCCGACCGGCTGGCACAGCGACCAGACTGATCTCGACCAGCTCATAGCGCGTGTGCTTCAGGCCACCGCCTGGCATCGGGACGGACTCCAATGGCATGAAGCCGATGCTGTAGGACAGGCCACCCAGGTCGACCAGCTCAAGCGCCTCGTCAGCCTTCGCGGAGTTCGCCAGCATGGCCTCGATGTGAAGGCCGTCGGACCGTATCTCGATGCGCTCCACGACCCCAAGCGGGGAGCCATGTGCATGGTTCCAGAGTAACGGCACCGGCAGAGTGAACTGCGCGCCGGAAGGGACCACAACCTCTGATTGCCGGTCCACCAGCGGCGTGCTTGCAACACCACGCAGGCGGCGGCTCGCAGCGCCCTCCGGCGGCGCGAACTTGGTGATGAGTCGAACGAACGTCGGTTTCATCACATGCCCTCCACCACCGCAACGGCACCTTCACGGCTGACGTTCCATGCAGCGTGCACCGTCGCTTTGAATGCAACGGAGTTGGTCTGAAACATCGACACCACTTGCGCCGGAGCCGTCGGGTTGTCGGCCATCACCAGGCTCGTGTGGCCGGACTGGGAAAGCTCGATTGAGTCCCAGTTCGCGACGATGCCGCCAGCATCGACCATCATCAGCGGCGAGCCGTTCGAGGTGGGCGCTACGTGACGCGTGGTTAATAGGGGCACGCCGAACAAGCGGCCACCGTTCGGGCCGATATCGATCTGCGGGTTGCCTCCGGCAGCCAGTGCCAAACGCATCGCAACGCTCGGTGTCGTGACAAACGCGCTTGTGAGCAAGTCGCCACCATAAATTTCGATCAGCGCAGCGAGGTCGTCGGCAAGGTTGCCCGTGGCTGCGATGCTCGGCGCATCGTGAGCAATGCCGGCGGGGCGCTCGCCAGGCACGCCCGGATCAGCCGACAGGAATGCAACGTCGAGCACACCGGCCACGGCATTGAGCAGGTCCTCCTGCACCAGCGACTCGGCCAGGGGGTTGCCCAGCGATTCCTTCGTGCACACCACAATCCCCGCGACTGTGGCCGGCTTCAGAGTCGAGCCCTCCAGCACTTGGCGGCTCAGCGGCACAGGCGCAGCTTCCGCGACAAAGTGTCCGAGAGCACCACTGGCGACCGCCAACACGCGGATGTCAAAGGGCACTCGCCGGAGACCCAACAGGCGGCCGAGCACGCTGCGCTCGACGGCCAAACCCAAAAATGCCCGCGCTTCGGGGTCGATATCGGCTCGACTCAGTGCTGCAACTGCGGCTTTCACATAGGCCGGGCCAGGCTCGCCCCATATGGCTTGCGCTTTGGCCTCATCCATACCCATCGCCTTCGCGATGATCTGGCGCAAGAAGGCTTTGGCCTGAAGTGCTGGGGTAGGCCCGTTGCCGATGAGGGTCTTTATATTGTCGATCGCACGATATGCGACGGCGGTTTCGAGGTAGTTCATGGAGATGCTCCGTTGATTTGCGACAGAACCAAAATACGCAGTCGCCAAAAAATCAATCGCCTTTTGCGATTTTTTGCAGTCGCTTGATGGCCTCGGGAATCGCTCGCACCTCTGGCACGGATGCGCAACGCTCGCGTAGGCTGTCCTGCACAGCGGTGCAGGATTCAAACCACGCCACGGTGAAGTAGCCGGCCACGCGCCGTTTCGCGGGTTCGTTTTGGATGCTGTTGAAGGCCTTCTCTGTGGCGGCCGCCGCGATCTCGGGGATGGCCTGCGCCAACTCCAAAATAAGCGCATCGCTGACGTCAGCGCCTTGCCATCGGCGCACCACGTCGGGGTCGACCAGCAGTGCGCAGCCCCTGCCGCGCCGACCCACTTGAGCGACTGGAAAGCGCTGCTCACGACACCAGCGACGTAGCGTTCCGGGCGGCACACCCAGGACCCTCGCGGCCTCGGCAATAGGTAGCGCGGTCATGACCACACCCTCAACTGAAAGCCGCACGCTGCGCGCGCTTGGGAGGGTTGGGAGGGTCTGCACATTTGAGACGTTTGTATGCGCGCGTGTAGACGTCCAAATGGTAGAACTATCCCAACCCTCCCAAATTGATTAGAAGCCTCCATTGATCCGCCTCGTTTCGTCAATGGTGAGCCGGAGTCCAAGGTAGTAGATGCCGCTGGATTTGCGCTTGCTGATGCCCGGCAGTGTGGTTATGCGCGAACCCCAGACGGTCTGTGAGGGCGCGTGCTCGCCCCGGAGCTTCTTCCAACGGCCGAAGCTTGCGTATAGGTCGGCGGCCTTGCCTTCGCCCTCGCGTAGACAGCATTCATCCATCCACAGTTGAAGGTCGTCGTGGTCGCTCATGTATTCGGCGCTCGCGCCGCGCACGCTGGCGGGAATGGCCAGGCCGCTGCGTGACCAGTCAACGGCACCGCTCACAATCCATGCCAAGATTCCCGGCGCTTCAGCCTTGAGCTTGTCCAGCATCTGGGGATCGCGGTCCGACCCCTTGAAGCTGGCATTGAACGGGACCAGCAACATGCGCCGCGCCATCGCGGGATCACCGCCACGCAGCCGAGGTTTGAAGTTGCCGACGATCACGTGTTTCTGACTCATGGCGAACTCGAAGAAGTCGCCGCGCATGAATCGGGCAGTGAGGGTGTTATCGCCGGTCAACTCCTTGATGAGCGACTCATTGAAGTAGCTGCTTTCGTCCAGCTCCGAACTGACGGCAAGGCGCTTGCCCCGCAACTGGGCGAGCTCTGTGGGATGACGCTCTCCGCGAGACTGCATGAGTGCACTTGCAGGCAGTTTGATGGCGTAGGAGCCGCTGAGCCATTGGAGGAGCTCCATCAGCACCGATTTGCCGTTGGCGCCGAGACCGTAGAGAAAGAACAGCACTTGCTCACGGCGGTCACCCGTGAGCCAGTACCCCATGGATCGGCGCATGAACTCGATCAGTTCCATGTCGCCGACAAAAACCCTTTGAAGGAAACGTTCCCACGTTGGGCAGGGGATGGACTCGGGCGTCACTCGCGCGGCCTGCGTAACGTAGTCCAGACCACTCCGTGCGCGCGTCGTTCCCGTGCTCAGATCAACAATGCCGCCTGGGGTGTTGATCACCATGGGATCGTTGTTCCAGGCAGAGGCGGGCAGCACCAAAGCCTCGTCGGCCTGCGCCATCTGCACCACGGCATTGACAGTGCGCGCTGAGGCGATACGCTTCGCTTCGCTCTCATTGCTCACTAGCCCCGCAGCATATTTACATACGTTTTGCGCGAGGACATATCGCCGGAGCTTGTCGTCCGGCGTCCAGTGAGTGACATCGTTGACCATCCAGCCCATTCCAGGGCTCCAGCGCAAGTTCTCCTGTCCGCCTTGGGTAACGAACGCAGCAGACAGAGCCAAATCGCTTAACTCGGGCGCAAGGATGTGTTGGAGATCGGTGGGCTCAAGCGTGGTCAGTACACCATGTGGCACTTGCTGCGTTGAAGGCGCCGGCGTTCCGCTGCCGCCGGTCTTGTTTTGCAGCACGTCTCTCTGACGCGCCGCCGCGCTGAGTATGGTGCGGGGGAGGTAGTCATGGCGCTCCCACTTCTCGCGAACGAGAGCCGACTGGCGCATGAGTCTGGCCGTGCGCTCGCAGTTGCCGCCGGTCAAGCGCAAAAGCTGCCATGCAAGCGCAGCGTCTACGCTGGAGGCGTCGTATCCGCGCACAGGGTCTGGGTATGCCTCGGAGAGCACCTCCGCGTTGCCGTCCCAGAGATCGCGGAAGGTAACCTGGGTGATACCGAATTTGGCTGTGCGGTTGCGGAGCGCCTGGCGGATCAGTTCAGCATCATCAGCAGGGTCGTTCCACCCTGGGCGCGGCCCGTCGGTCCACGCGCCGTCCGGCAAACCATCGCCGGCACGCTGCGGGAAATAGTCGGCCACCAGTGCTGCTAGTGCGGCTGTGTGATCCGTGGATGCGTCGCCCGTCGCGTGCCAGCCGGTGAGTGCTATCCCTCGGTACTCGGTGTACAGCTCGATGCCTAGCGGTACATTCTTGCAGGCGTGCGGCGGTGCGGAGCCGCGCGCAATGATGTGCAGACCTTTGCCGGACTGAGAGACTTCGATATAGGCACCTGGGAAGCGCGCGCATATCTCCTGCGCCAGCGGTGACCACGTTCCGTCCGCCTGCAGACAGTTGTCGATGTCAATGAAGAAAAGGCCGTTACCCGGCTGGAGCGAGAAACCCACAAGGTGGGGCGGTCCCAGCTCGGCGACGCGGGCGCACGCCGTTGGGAGATCAACCCAGGAGGTGGGCGCATGCGCGTCAACCGCCTTGAGCGTCTGGGGGTGCAGCGGGAGCTTGCGGGGCTTGACCTCGCCCGGCACCTGCACGACCTTGTAAAGGATCGCTTGCGGGATGGTGGCGAGATGCGCCAGCCCTGGGGGGAGCGTCAGCATGTTGCTCATCGCGCGTCCTCCAACTGCGTCAGGAGCGCGAGAACGTCGTTCCAGTGGCTCAGATGGCGGCATTGATTCCACCGGCAGATCGCCCACGTGTGGAGGCCATCGCCAGCGCGGCGGCTCACCGTTAGGGTGCGACCGAGCAGCAAGAACCGCGCGCGGGCCGTTTCCAGTGCCTTGTGGTCGGGCACGAACTGCGCGAAAATCTGGGCGTTAGTTGTTTGGTTTGTCGTCTGCGAAACCTCGCCCGCCAGCGGGGTTTCGCGCTTTTCGGCTGTCACTGGTGCACCGCCTTCCCCTGCGCGTCACGCCATGCAATCAGTTGATCGCCCGGGATGACCGTGCAGCGTGCGCTGAGGCGGATGGGTTGCGGGAAGTCCGGCCGCTCTTTGATCCAGCGCCAGAGGGTTGCAGTGCCGATGCCAAGCAGTTCGGCGGCTTGCTTCGGTCGGTAAGACCGCGATTCGAGGTTCGCCATGTGTCGCCCCAATTAGCCCCGCTATGCCTTGCGGCTGCGGTATGGGGCGATGGTGCTGAGGCCGCGTTTTCGGCTCAAACAAAAGTGAGAATTTCTAGCCTTTGTTCAACCATCGATACGCAGCGGCGGGGCTGATGCCGAGCCTCTTTGCGGCCTCAGTTACGCTGAGATGCTCGGAGCGTTGTAGATAGTTGAGGTGCTTCTTGATCAACCACCCCTGAAGTGCACGCCTGCCGTCGATTCGCCCAGCGTTTGCGAACTCCCTGCGAACTGCGGTTTCGGCGACTGCAACGGCACGATTGCAGACACGCAGCACCATCTGGAAATCGGGGTGCGCTGTGTCCTCAGGAATGTCAACGGCACCGTCGGGCCAACCGTTAAAGCGAGCACAGGCGTTAAGTGCGTTGTCCACTGCTTCGATTGCACACCAGCATAGAAAATCGCTGAGTCCGTCAGTGGGGTGCATCACTGGTGGCCATGAAAGGGCGGCAGCATCGGGGCGCACTGCTTCTTCCTCCCAGATTTTTGGGTCCACCAAGACGACGTCCATTGCGCGATTGGCTGTATCAATGAGTGCGGCAAGCTCTCCCGGAACTTCATCAGACAAGTCCCCCACCCGATCGCCTGGGTAGGCACGGGCTGGCTTGCGCATCTGTGTACTCACAATGCCGCACCTCGCAAGTGAACGACCTTCGTGGCCTTCTGCGGTGTATCCAAGAACTTAGCCCAGGCGGTCATCAGCACACGCCGACGCTCCACCATGTCACTACGCGCGTAGGCCTGCTCGACGGCATCGCCCACCGTGTGCGAGAGGGCAATCTCCACCAGCTCGCGCGGGAACTCGGTGTGATCCATTGCCCAGGTCTTGAACGCAGCGCGCATGCCGTGCGGCACCGCGTCGACCTCCATGCGGCGTAGCACTGCGGTGAGTGTCATATCGCTGAGCAGGCCACCGCGCGGAGCGGGGAACAGCAAGTTGTTGTCCTTGATGCGGGGCAGCGCTTTGAGCAGCTTCATGGCTTGCGCTGAGAGCGGCACGCGGTGAATGCGCCCGGCCTTCATACGCTCGGCGGGCACCGTCCAGAACCCACTCTGCAGGTCAATTTCGCTCCAGTTGGCACCCCGCACCTCACCGCTACGCGCGGCCGTCAGGATCGCGAACTCCAGCGCTCGTGCTGCGGTGCCAGCCGCCTTGCGCAGGTCGACCACGAAGTCGTGCATCTCACGCGGTGCGAGCGCACGCTGGTGCACTACCGTCTTGATCTTGCTGGGCTTGGGGAACAGCTCAGACAGGCGCCCGCGCCATGACGCTGGATTCTCACCGGCTCGCCAGCCACTGGCTCGGGCAAAGTCCAGCACCTTCTCGATGCGCTGACGCACCCGTGTGGCCGTCTCGGTCTTCTCTCGCCAGATGGGGCGCAGCACCTGCTCGACATGGGCCTGCGTCACGTCCGACACCAGCACATTGCCAATGAACGGGCTGGCGTAAGTGGCTAGCGTGTTCCCCCACTGTTGGCGGTGCTTAACGTTGCGCCATTCATCGCTCTTCGCATCCATGAAAGCCATAACCGCTGCGTCGAACGTTTTGGCCTTGGCCTGCTCGGCAATCAGTGCGGATTTGGCTTTCTGCTTGGCCAGTATCGGGTCCGTTCCCTTTTCGATCAGCAGGCGAGCCTCGCGCGCCTTCTCGCGCGCTCCGGCCAGCGTGACGGAGGGGAAGCCGCCCAGGCCCATGTCGCGGCGCTTGCTGCCCACTGTTGCCCGAAGCACCCAGGTTCGTGCACCGGTGGGCACCACCTTCAAGTACAGGCCGCTGACCCCACCCACGGCGTGCCAGCCCGGCTCCTGTAGGCGCTGCACCTGAAGAGCCCCCAACTCCTTTGCGACACGAACCATCTTGATAATCCTTGAAATTTGTCCATCTACATGTCCATCAATGGACGTGAGACCCAACGATAGCATGCGGGGCGTCGTGGGTCTATTGCCATCGAAGCGTCATAGGAGAAAGCGATAGAATGATGCGAATGGGGGCGTTGCGAGATGCTGTTTTTGCGGACTCTCGCTCCGCCAGATTTGATTGATTGCCAGGCGCCCTGCGCGGGCTTCTGAATAAAAAGCCCCACGCTGTGGGGCTTTTTTCATGCGCCGCCGTTCAGGCCACGCGCGCCGCTTTCTCCGTCAAGGATCGTTGCGATGAACGCTGCTGCCACCCTGGCGCCCGCCGAACAGATGAAGCTGGCGGTGCACTACCACTCGCAGGGCCTGCTCGAGCAGGCGCGCTCGCTGTACGAAGGCGTGCTGCGTCAGTTCCCGAACGAATTCGCCGTGCTGTACCACCTGGGGCTGCTGGAATCGCAGGCGGGCGATACCGAGAAAGCCGCACTGCATTTCGGGCGCGCCGCACAGGCCAACCCTGGCAATGCCGACGCGCAGAACAACCTTGCCTACACCCTGCAGCATCTCGGGCGTCACGCCGAGGCGCTCACGGCATACCAGCAGGCCCTTGCGCTGCAACCCGGCGACGTCGACATCGCCATCAACCTCGGCCTCCTGCACAAGAAACTGCGTCAGTGGCCCGAGGCCCTGGCGTGCTTTGACGATGCCCTGGCATCCCATCCGCAGCACACCGCGCTGCTATGCAACCGCGGCAACGTGTTGCAGACGATGGGCAAGCCGGAAGAGGCGCTGGACAACTACCACCAGGCCCTGGCGAACGAACCCACCAACCCGGTGGTGCTGAGCAACCTTGCCAACGCGTTGAGCGAACTGGCGCGGTACGACGAAGCCGTGGTGTTCGCGCAGCGCGCCATCGACGCGCACCCCCGGCACGCCCAGGCCTGGACCGAGAAGGGCAATGCGCTCAAGCTGATGGACCGCACCGCAGAAGCCGTGGCCAGCTTCGAACAGGCCCTCGCGCTGGAGCCCAACCTGGTGTCCGCGCACACGAACCTCGCGGCCACCGTGCTCAGCGACAGCGTGAACCTGCCGCGCGTGCTGGACGCCGGCCGCAAGAGCCTGGCCGTGTACCTGCAATCGAACTTCGGCGCACCAGCACTGCGCAAGTCCGGCCTCACGATGAGTGTGTTCCGGCTGCGGCACGACGTGCAGCAGGCCACCTGGTTGAAGGAGCACGGTCACGCGGTGCCGGGGCTCGCCAACTTTCTCCGTGCAGGCACTGACGTGCTGCAACGGGCCACTGGTGATGCACCGTTGGTGGGGGCTGCGGGTGTGCGCGTGTCGGCCGCCGAACTGGGGCGCATGCAGGAGTTCCTGTGCGCGCCCTGGGTGCTCGAGCTGCCACCGTCTCTCCCGGACGTGCTCAACCCCGAGAACGACTGGCTCGCGCTGGAAGCGGCCTACCTCGCCGGCACGCCCGAGATCCTCACCATCGACAACTTCCTGTCGGCGCCAGCGCTCAAGGCGTTCCAGGACTTTGCCCACGCCTCGCGCGTCTGGCACGGCGAGTACGCCAACAACTACCTGGGCGCGTTCGCCAACCGGGGCTTCAACAGTCCGCTGCATCTCCAGCTCGCGCGCGAACTCAAGCAGCGCATGCCGCGCGTCTTCAAGGACTACCTGCTCACGCAGTTGTGGGGCTTCAAGTACGAACCGGCGGTGACGCGCGGCATCAACGTGCACGCGGATTTCGCCAAGGTGAACCTGAACTTCTGGATCGCACCCGGCGAAAACAACCTGGACCCCGAGAGCGGCGGCCTCAAGGTGTACGACGTGCCGGCCCCGGTGGACTGGACCTTCACGCAGTACAACGCCGACAGCGCGCTGATTTACGACTACCTCAACCGGAACAACGCGGGCTGTGTGACGGTGCCGCACCGCTGCAACCGCGCGGTGCTGTTCAACTCGGCGCTGTTCCACGAGACCGACACCATCCGTTTCCGCGAAGGCTACGAGTCGCGCCGCGTGAACATGACGTACCTGTTCGGTCAGCAGCTGCGCTGAGCCCAACCAATGACGAACCCCGCATCCACCGCCTCGCTGAGCCGCGCAGCCTTCGCCACCCTGTTGCTCATCGCTTTCATGATGGGCGCCAACCACGTCGCCGCGCGCCTGGCTTTCGACAACGGCGTGAGCGTGGCCACGGCGGTGGCCTTTCGCAGCACTGTGACGGCGCTGGTCGTTGCCGCGATCCTGCTGGCCTACCGTGTGCCGGTGAACCTGCAGGCCCGGCACCGCAAGGCCTTGCCCGCCATCGGGCTGCTGGTGGGCGTGCAGAGCCTGTGCCTGTATGCCGCCGTGGCGCGGTTGCCGGTGGCGCTGGCGCTGCTGGCCTTCAACACCTATCCGCTGTGGACGGCGCTGTGGGCCCGCGTGGTCTATGGCCAGCGGCCGCAGCCGCGCGTGCTGCGCGCCATGCCGGTGATGCTCATCGGTCTCGCGCTCGCACTCGACGTGTTCGGTGCCGCGTCCGGCCTCGGCGCGTCCGGCCACTGGGCGCGCATCGGCGTGGGGGTGGGCTTCGCGCTCGCGGCCGCCGCCACCTTCGGTCTGGCGCTGGTGCTCACGCAGCACGAAACGGGCGATCTCGATGGCCGGCTGCGCACCGCAACCACCATGGGCATCGTGGCCGTGATGGCCATGATCGCGGCCACCGCGCAAGGCGGCCTGGCCCTGCCCACCGCACCCACCGGATGGTGGGGCCTGCTCGGCCTGACCTTTCTTTACGGCACGGCCTTCACCATCATGTTCACCGTGCTGCCCAAGCTCGGTGTGGTGGGCAATTCCGCCATCATGAACATCGAGCCGATCTTCGCGCTGGTGCTGGCCTGGGCCATCCTGGGCCAGTCCATCGCGCCGGTGCAGGTGGCCGGTGGCCTCGTCGTGGTGGCCACGGTCATGTGGCTCGGCCTTCGGAAAGGCTGACGCCGGGCCTCTAGTCCGGGTCGTCGAGCGACGCGCTCCAGCGTTCGTTCCATTCACCGCGTGGCGCGGTGTCGCGCAGGTCTTCGATCTGGCGCCGGTCGCGTTTGGTGGGCCTGCCCATCGGCTGGCTGTGCGCAGGTTCGGGGGCCAGGCGGCGGCGTTCGGCTGCCTGGCTGCGCTGCAGGAGCGAGGCGGCGGTTTCCTCGTAAAGCAGGGCGGCCACAGGCGCGGGGCCGCGCACACCGCTCACGGCCTTGACCACCAGGGTGCGCGTGTCCGGGCCGATGCGCAGTTCCAGCGTGTCGCCGGGCTTCACCTCGCGAGAGGGTTTCACCGGCAGCGCGTTGAGGCGCACGTGGCCCTTGTCGATGGCCTCGCTGCTGAGGCTGCGCGTCTTGTAGAAGCGGGCGGCCCAGAGCCATTTGTCGAGCCGGATCTTCTGGCTGTTGCTGTCGTCGGTGGCAGGTTTCATGCGGTGGATGTTGAAGAGGCCAGCGGCAGGCGCACGGTGGCGTCCAGCCCGGCGATCTGGCCATGGCGCGTGCGGTTGTCCAGTTCGATGCTGCCGTCGAGCGAGAGCACGATCTCGCGGCAGATGGCCAGGCCGAGGCCCGAACCCGAGAGGCCCGGGGTCTGCTGCGGCCCACCGGTGGCAAAAGGCTGGAACAGGCGCTCGCGCAGCGCGGGCGAAATGCCGGGGCCTTCATCGCGGATGGTGAGCGCGGCGGTCTGCCGGTCCGCCACCAGGGCCACGGACAGACTGGACCCCAGGGGCGTGTTCTTGATCGCGTTGTGCAGCAGGTTGCGGCTGAGCTCGCGCAGGGCCCACTCGTGCGCCTGCACGTGCGCGGCCTGCGTGTCGATGGAGAAGTCGAGCGAGCGCTCGGCGATGAGAGCGGAGAGGTCGAGCGCCACCGCGCGCAGCACGGCCGACCATTCGGTGACAGGCGGCCTGCCGTCCTGGCGCAGCTGCTCCACCTTGGCCAGCGCCAGCATCTGGTTGGCGAGTTCGGTGGCGCGCTCCACCGTGTGGCCGATTTCTTCCAGCGCCTGTTGCGGCGGCAGGTCGCCACGCCGCGCGGATTGCACCTGGGTCTTGAGCACGGCCAGCGGCGTGCGCAGCTGGTGCGAGGTGTCGCGCACGAAACGCTTCTGGTGTTCCAGCAGGTGCGACAGCCGCTGCATGTGCTGGTTGGTGGCGTCCAGCAGCGGCAGCAGTTCGCGCGGCGCGCCTTCGGTGGCCAGCGGTGAGAGGTCGTTTTCGCTGCGCATGCCCAGCGCCTGGCTGAGCGCGCGCACCGGCCGTGTGGCGCGCTGCACGACGAACACCACCACCAGGGCGATCACGATCACCAGCACGGCCTGCCGCCAGAGCGTGTCGAGCAGGATCTGCCGCGCCAGCGTCTGGCGCAGTTCCAGCGTTTCGGCCACCTGGATGGTGGCCATGCCCTGTTCGTACACGCCGGAAACCGGTTGCAGCAGCACCGCCATCCGCACCGGCACGCCGCGGTACTCGTCGTCGTAGAAGTTCACCAGCGCGGCGTAGAGGTTCTTCTGGGGAATGTCACGCCGCCAGGCGGGCATGTCGTCGAAGCCCGACACCATCTCGCCCTTGAGGCCGCTCACGCGGTAGTAGATGCGGCTGCGGTTGTCGGCCTCGAAGGCTTCGAGCGCGGAGTAGAGCAGGGTGGATTCCACCATCACGTCGTTGCCCGAGCCGGTCACGCGCAGCTGTTCGCCGAGCGACTTCGCGGTGGCGAGCAGGGTGCGGTCGTAGGCGGTGTCGGCGGCGTCGAGCGCCTGCCGGTACAGCACGACGGTGTTGATCAGCACGAAGGCAAACACAGGCAGCAGGATGCCCATGAGCAGCGTGCGCCGCAACGAGGCCGCGCGTGGCCGTGTGGCGTCGACCCGGGGTTTCACTGGCTGGCCTTCAGCAGGTAGCCCAGGCCGCGCAGGGTGACGAGTTGCGCGCCGGTGTGGGCGATCTTCTTGCGCAGGCGGTAGGCCACCACCTCGATCGCTTCGGGCTGCACCTGACTCTCGCCGGGGAACACCAGTTCGAACAGGCGCTCCTTGGCGATCGCATGCCCCGGCTTGCCGAGCAGCGCGTGCAGCATGGCGAGTTCGCGCGGCGCGAGCTCCATCGGTTCGCCGCCAAAGTACACCGCGCCGCTGTCCTTTTCCACGTGCATGCCGCACCACACCGGCCCGCGCGCGGACGAGGCCTGGCCGCCGTCGGCATTGCCCGAGCGGCGCACCAGGGCGCGAACGCGGGCCTCGAGTTCATCGAGGTCGAAGGGCTTGGGCATGTAGTCGTCGGCGCCCGTGTTCAGGCCGAGGATGCGGTCGCCCACCGTGCCGCGCGCGGTGAGCACGATCACCGGTGTCTTCAGGCCCGCGGCGCGCGCCTGGCTGAGCACTTCGAGCCCGTCCATGCCCGGCAGGCTGAGATCGAGCAGCACGGCATCGGGCAGGCTGGCCTGCCACAGCGCGAGTGCGCGCGCGCCGTCGTCGCAGCCCAGCACCTGCATGCCGCGCCGCTCGAAGCTGCGCCGCAAGGTGGTCTGCATGGCGGCGTTGTCTTCGATCAGGAGCAACTTCATGGCGCCGATTATGGGCACGGCGCGCGACGCTGCCGGCGCGTGCGCTTGCCACGCCTAGGGTTTGTCCCGATCCGTTCGACAGCGAACTGACAGCCCCCGACAAGAGCATGGCCACTCCCATTCACTTCAGGAGACATCATGAAAAAGCAGGCAGTGGCCCTCGCGGCCCTGGGGTTGGTCAGCGGTCTGGCGAGCGCGCAATCGTCCGTGACGCTGTATGGCGTGGTCGACGTGGCGGTCGAGCGCGTCAAGGGCGCGACCTCGCTCACGCGCGTGACCTCGGGCCAGATGTTCGGCTCGCGCTGGGGCATGCGTGGCGTCGAGGACCTGGGCGGCGGCATGAAGGCCACCTTCCTGCTCGAGTCCGGCTTCAACGCCGACACCGGCACGCTGGGCCAGGGTGGCCGCATGTTCGGGCGCCAGGGTTACGTGGGCCTGGGTGGCCACTGGGGCACGGTGCGCCTGGGCCGGCAGTACACGCCCATGGACGACATCGCCAGCATCATCGGCACCAAGGTCTATGACGTGGTGAGCGTGGTGCCCATCATCGGCAACGGCGACTACAACCGCGTGGACAACGCCATCACCTACGTCTCGCCCACGGTGGCCAACACCGTGTTCCAGCTGCAGTACAGCCTGGGCGATGAGCGCGTGAGCACCCACCCGAGCGCAGATTTCGGCAAGCAGGTCAGCGCACACGCGCTGTACGCGCAGGGCCCATGGACGCTGGGCCTGTCGCTGATGCAGGTGGCCGATGCCGACGGCGTGCTCGCCGGCAAGCAGGGCAAGGACGCATTGCTGTTCGTGGGCGCCTACGACTTCGGCCCCGTGAAGCTCACCGGCTACTACGACGTGGAAGACAAGGCAGCCGAGAAGCTCAAGCTGTTCGGCCTGGCGGCGGCGTTCAAGGTGGGCGAGAACACGGTGCTGGCCGTGGGCGCGGCGCAGGCGAAGAACGTGAACGGCTCGGCCGCTGCCGCGAGCGATGACGCAAAGATCTACACGCTGCAGGCCACGCACAACCTGTCCAAGCGCACCGCGCTGTATGGCCACATCACCGCGGTGTCCAACGACACGGCGGCCGCGCTCGGCTTCAACAACCCGGTGGCGGGCCAGAGCTCCAACGGCATCCAGTTCGGCATCCGCCACCGCTTCTGAGCACACGCGGCGCAGGGTGAGCCCTAGGGTTTTCACCGATGAGATGGACAGCGAACTGACAGCGAGCAGGCAGAAGATACGCCCATCGGTTCAGCCACATTCCAGGAGACAAGCCATGCGTCGCGACACCTTCCTCAAATCCCTGGCGGCCCTCGCCGCCGCCGGTGCATTGCCCAACGCTGCGTGGGCCAATGCGAACATCAAGATGATGATTCCGGCCAACCCCGGCGGCGGCTGGGACGGCACCGGCCGCGCACTCGGCGATGCCATGCGCGATGCCGGCGTGGCCGCTTCCGTGACGTACGAGAACAAGGGCGGTGCGGCCGGCGCGATCGGCCTGGCCCAGTTCTACAACGCAAGCAAGGGTGACCCGAACGCGCTCATGGTGATGGGCGCCGTCATGCTCGGCGGCATCATCACCGGCAAGCCGCCTGTCTCCATCACGCAGATCACGCCCATCGCGCGGCTCAGCACCGAATACAACGTGTTCGTGCTGCCATCCAACTCGCCCTACAAGACCATGAAGGACGTGATCGAGCAGTTGAAGAAGGACCCCGGCAGCATCAAGTGGGGCGGCGGTTCGCGCGGCGCCACCGAACACATCGCGGCGGCGCAGATCGCGCAGCTGGTGGGCGTGCCGGCATCGAAGATCAACTACGTGCCCTTCCGTGGCGGCGGTGAGGCCACGGCGGCCATCCTGGGCGGCAACGTCACGGTCGGCGGCAGCGGCTACAGCGAGTTCCAGCAGTACATCGAGAGCGGCAAGATGCGCGCGATCGCCATCACCTCGGGTCAGCGCGTCAAGGGCATCGACGTGCCCACGCTGAAAGAGCAGGGCATCGACGTGGAGATCGGCAACTGGCGCGGCGTGTACGGCGCGGCCGGCATCACGCAGGCCCAGCGCGACGCGCTGACCGCGATGGTCGTCAAGGCCACGCAGAGCAAGTCGTGGGCGGCGGCCGCCGAGAAGAACAACTGGACGCCCGCGCTGCTCACCGGCAAGGCGTTTGACGATTTCGTGGACAAGGATTTCTCCTCGCTGCGCGCGACGATGGTTCGCGCCGGCATGGTGTGAGTTCTCGGAGCTCCCCCCTGCGCCGCTTTGCGGCTTCCCCCCTCTCTGGCGCGCCTTCGGCGCTGGGAGGGGGGACGGCATTTCGGGCCGGCGGAGCCGGACCCTCGATGCCTCTGGATCGAGGCACGCGCTTCGGTGATTGATTTTTGAAAGAGCCCCATGGATCTCAAACCCATGCCCAAACCCAGTGTTCACCTTCATGGCCAGTTGGCCATGGGCATCGCTGCCCTCGCCGTGGCCGCGTTTCTCGCCATCGGTGCCTGGGCCATTCCCTCCGATGCGGGCTACGCCGGCGTCGGCCCCGACTTCCTGCCCTGGGTGGTGAGCGCCGCGCTCGGCCTGTGTGGCGTGATGCTGATCCGTGAAGCGCTCACCGGTGGCTACCGGAACATGGAAGAGCCCTCGGGCGCGCCGCGCGGTGACTGGCGCGCGCTGGCATGGGTCTCGGCCGGCGTGCTGCTCAACGCCGCGCTGATCACCACCATCGGCTTCATCCTGAGTTGCGCGCTGTGCTTCGTGCTCGCGGTGCGCGGCCTGCGCGCCAGCGAGGGCAAACCCATCGGCGACGTGCGCCAGACGGTGAAGGACGCGGTCACCGGCATCCTCATCGCCGCGCCCGTGTACTGGCTGTTCACCAAGCTGCTCGCGGTGAACCTGCCGGGCATCACCGCCAGCGGCTGGATCTGAACGCGAGACCGACACCATGCTGGAAACCCTCAACAACCTGCTCGGTGGTTTCGCCACCGCGGGCACCCCCATCAACCTGCTGTGGGCCTTTGCCGGCTGTGCGCTCGGCACCGCCATCGGCGTGCTGCCCGGCCTCGGCCCGGCCGTCACTGTGGCCATGCTGCTGCCCATTACGGGCCAGGTGGAACCCACGGCCTCGATGATCTTCTTCGCGGGCATCTACTACGGCGCCATGTACGGCGGCTCCACCACCTCGATCCTGCTCAATACCCCGGGTGAAACGGGCACCATGGTGACCGCGCTCGAAGGTTTCAAGATGGCCAAGAGCGGCCGCGCCGGCGCCGCGCTGGCCACCGCCGCCATCGGCTCCTTCGTGGCCGGCAGCATCGCCACCATCCTCGTCACGCTGTTCGCGCCCATGCTGGCCGAGTTCGCCGTCAAGCTGGGCCCGCCCGAGTACTTCTGCCTCATGCTGCTGGCCTTCACCACGGTGAGCGCGGTGCTCGGCCAGAGCACGCTGCGTGGCCTCACCGCGCTGTTCTTCGGCCTGGCGCTGGGCCTGATCGGCATCGACCAGATCACGGCCCAGGTGCGCTACACCGGCGGCATCCTCGAGTTCATGGACGGCATCGAAGTGGTGCTGGTTGCCGTGGGCCTGTTCGCAGTCGCCGAGGCGCTCTACAACGCGCTCTACGAAGGCCGCAGTGAAGCCAGCATGAACAAGCTGACCAAGGCGCACATGACGCGCCGCGAATGGCGCCGCTCGTGGCCCGCCTGGCTGCGCGGCACCGCCATCGGTTTTCCCTTCGGCACCATTCCCGCGGGCGGCACCGAAATTCCCACCTTCCTGAGCTACGCCACCGAGCGCAAGCTCGCCGGGCCCGAGGAAAAGGCGGAGTTCGGCACCACCGGCGCCATCGAAGGCGTGGCCGGCCCCGAGGCCGCCAACAACGCGGCCGTCACGGGCACGCTGGTGCCGCTGCTCACGCTGGGCATTCCGACGTCCGTGACGGCGGCCATCCTGCTGAGCGCGCTGCAGAACTACGGCATCAACGCCGGCCCGCAGCTGTTCCAGACCTCGTCCGCACTGGTGTGGGCGCTCATCGCCTCGCTCTACATCGGCAACGTGATGCTGCTGGTGCTCAACCTGCCGATGGTGGGCCTGTGGGTCAAGCTGCTGAAGATCCCGCGCGCACAGCTCTACGCCGGCATCCTGATCTTCGCCACGGTGGGCGTGTACGGCATGCGCCAGAGCGCGTTCGACCTGTTCCTCATGTACGGCCTGGGCCTGCTCGGTGTGGTGATGCGCCGCTACGACTTCCCCACCGCCCCGGTGATCGTGGGCCTCATCCTCGGACCCATGGCCGAGGCGCAGATGCGCAACGCGCTGTCGATCGGTGAAGGCAGCTTCATGGTCTTCCTGCAGCGGCCGATGTCCGCCACATTGCTGGCTGTGGTGGTCGGGGTGCTGGTGCTGCCGCGCCTGCTGGCCAGGCGGGTTCCTCGTTAGGACGTCGGGCAGGGCGCTGCGCAGACGAACCACGAAGGATGGAATACCCTCCGGGGGTACCATTCGGCCATGACCCCGGACAACCGCCTGCCGCGCGACGCGCAAAGCATTCTCGAACTCGCCGCGAGGTCGATGTTCGAGCTGTTCGCCAACGCCAGCGAAGGCATGATGCTGGTGGACCGCGATGGTCGCGTGGTGTGGATCAACGACCAGTACCGCCGCTTCCTGCCCGCGCTCGGCTTCGAGCGCGAGGAAGACTTCGTCGGCCACCCGGTCTCGCGCGTGGTGCAGAACACGCAGATGCACCAGGTGCTGGCCACGGGCAAGCCGATCCTCATCGACCTGCTCACCAACCGCGCCGGCACCTTCGTGGTGAGCCGCATTCCCCTGCGCGACGACGCGGGCGAGATCATCGGTGTGCTCGGCATCGTGCTGTTCGACCACCCGGAAACCACGCTGCAGCCACTCATCAGCAAGTTCGCGCGCCTCGAGCAGGACCTGAGCGAAGCGCGCCGCGAGCTCGCGAGCCAGCGCCGCAGCAAGTACACCTTCGCCAGCTTTGTGGGCAGCAGCGATGCCGCGCTGGAAGTGAAGCGCCAGGCCAGGCGCGCCGCGCAGTCGGCGAGCCCCGTGCTGCTGCTGGGCGAAACCGGCACCGGCAAGGAACTGCTGGCCCACGCCATCCATGCTGCCTCGCCGCGCGCGGGCAGGGCGTTCGTGAGCGTGAACATGGCCGCCGTGCCCGACACCTTGCTGGAAGCCGAGTTCTTCGGCGTGGCCCCGGGCGCTTATACCGGTGCCGACAAGAAGGGGCGCGACGGCAAGTTCAAGCTCGCCGATGGCGGCACGCTTTTTCTCGATGAACTCGGCGACATGCCCATGTCCGTGCAGGTCAAGCTGCTGCGCGCCCTGCAGGAAGGCGAGATCGAACCGCTGGGATCGAACAAGCTCGTGCGGTTTGACGTGCGCGTGGTGGCGGCCACCTCACGCGACCTGCTGCAGATGGTGCGCGACGGCACCTTCCGCGAAGACCTGTACTACCGCCTCAACGTGCTGCCGATCCGCGTGCCACCGCTGCGCGAGCGGCGCGACGACATCGCGCTGCTGATCGAGGCGCTGTGCGAAGACATCGCCGCGCGCGGCGGCGGCGCGCAGCTGGAACTGACCGCCGACGCGCAAGGCCTGCTGGCCGCGCAGCCCTGGCGCGGCAACATCCGCGAACTGCGCAACGTGCTGGAACAGCTCGCGCTGCGCAGCGACTCGCACCACATCGCCGCCGCGCAGGTGGGGGCGGTGCTGCAGGAAGCCGGCCTGCCTGCGCTGGCCGCCACCGCGCCGGCCCGTGCCACTTCGCGCGCACCCGAAGCCGATGCGCTGCGGCCACTGCCCGAGCAGATCGCCGAGCTGGAGCAGCGCGCCATTGCGCAGGCACTGGCCCACACCGGCGGCAACCGCACCGCCGCCGCGAAGCTGCTCGGTATCTCGCGGGCCAGCCTGTACGACCGCCTGGCCGCGCAGGGCGATACGTCTGAAATCCAGACAGTTGACTGAAATTCAGACGATCCGGGTTTTGGTGGCTGTCTGAATTCTGGACGGTTGTCACGAGACGTCAGAAAAAATCGTTTGAAATCAAGGATCTTTGACCCTGGCACGAAGCCTGCAAAGAGCGGGGCACGGCGCACCGCGCTGTGAAGAATCCTTCCAACCAGGAGACAAAGACATGACACACACCACCCGCCGTCTGGCGGTCATCGCGCTCGCCTGTTCCGCCGCGCTGGGCACCACGCTGGCCCACGCGCAGGCCAACAAGAACGAGATCCGCATCGCCCACATCCACAGCAAGACCGGCCCGCTCGAGGCTTATGCCAAGCAGACGCAGGCCGGCCTGATGATGGGTCTGGCCTATGCCACCGGCGGCACGATGACGGTGGGCGGCAAGAAGATCGTGGTGATCGAGAAGGACGACCAGGGCAAGCCCGACGTGGGCAAGAGCCTGCTGGCCGCCGCCTACGCCGACGACAAGGCCGACATCGCCATCGGCCCCACCGCTTCGCCCGTGGCCCTGGCCATGTTGCCGGTGGCCGAGGAATACAAGAAGATACTGATCGTGGAGCCTGCCGTGGCCGACTCCATCACCGGTGACAAGTGGAACAAGTACATCTTCCGCACCGGCCGCAACAGCAGCCAGGACGCCGCCGCCAACGCCGTGGCGCTGGACCAGCCGGGCAACGTGATTGCGATGCTGGCCAACGACAACGCCTTCGGCCGCGACGGCGTGAAGGCCGCCAAGGACTTCACCAAGAAGGCCAAGATCGTTCACGAGGAATACCTGCCCGTGGGCACGACGGACTTCACCGCCGGCCTGCTGCGCATCGTCGACAAGCTCAAGGACCAGCCCGGCACCAAGTACATCTCGGTCGGCTGGTCGGGCGCGCCCACGCCGTTCGGCAAGATCGCCGAGATGGAGCTGGAAAAGCGCTACGGCATCAAGCTCGCCACGGGCGGCAACATCCTGCCCGCCATGGTGGCCTACAAGCAGTTCCCCGGCATGGAAGGCGCGCTGTACTACTACTTCGGCATCCCCAAGAACCCGGTGAACGACGCCATGGTGGCCGAGCACTACAAGCAGTTCAAGACGCCGCCAGACTTCTTCACGGCCGGTGGCTTCTCGGCCGCGATGGCGGTGGTGACGGCGCTCAAGAAAACCAACGGCGACACCAACACCAACAAGCTCATCCAGACCATGGAAGGCATGAGCTTCGACACGCCCAAGGGCACGATGACCTTCCGCAAGGAAGACCACCAGGCCATGCAGAGCATGTACCACTTCCGGATCAAGGCCGACCCGGCGTTCGCCTGGGGTGTGCCTGAACTGGTGCGCGAGATCAAGCCGTCGGATCTCGACATTCCTATTCGGAACAAGAGGTAAGAACCCCCTGCGCCGCTGACGCGGCTTCCCCCTTGAAAGGGGGACAACACCTGCGGCCCGGCGAAGCCGGTTCCGCGGTGTTTCTGGAAGGGCACCGCACTGGCGGCGCCCAGACTCCGCCACTCGTTCGGATCTCCCATGCTTGAAACCCAAGACCTCACGGTCCGCTTCGGTGGGCACGTGGCGGTGAGTGCCGTCTCGTGCGCGTTCGCGCCGGGCACGCTCACCGCCATCGTCGGCCCCAACGGGGCGGGCAAGACCACGTACTTCAACCTCATCTCGGGGCAGATCAAGGCCAGCGCGGGCCGTGTGCTGCTGGGAGGCAACGACATCTCGGCGCTCGGTGCGCCGGCGCGTGCACAGGCGGGGCTGGGCCGTGCGTTCCAGCTCACCAACCTGTTCCCCAACCTCACCGTGCAGGAGAACGTGCGGCTGGCGGTGCAGGCGAAGGCGCGTGCGGGGCTGAACCTGTGGCGCATCTGGAGCGACCGGCGCGATCTGCTGCAGCGCGCCGACGAGGTGCTGGAAACCGTGGCCCTGGCCGACAAGCGCAACGCGCTCGCGTCCAGCCTGCCGCACGGCGACCAGCGCAAGCTGGAGGTCGGCATCCTCATGGCGCTGGAGCCGCAGGTGTTCATGTTCGACGAACCCACCGCCGGCATGAGCGTGGACGAGGTGCCGGTGATCCTGAACCTGATCCGCAAGCTCAAGGAAGACAAGAGCAAGACCATCCTGCTGGTCGAACACAAGATGGACGTGGTGCGCGAACTCTCGGACCGCATCATCGTGCTGCACAACGGCGAGCTCGTGGCCGATGGCGAACCCGCCACCGTGATCGCGTCGCCGGTGGTGCAGCAGGCCTACCTCGGCATCAACCCCGAAGAGAAAGAAGACGAGGTGGCGGCATGAGCGATCTGCTCACACTCAAGGGTGTTCACACCCACATCGGCGCGTACCACATCCTCCACGGCGTGGACCTCGTCGTGCCGGCCAACCAGCTCACCATGCTGCTCGGCCGCAACGGCGCGGGCAAGACGACCACGCTGCGCACCATCATGGGCCTGTGGCACGCGAGCCAGGGCACCGTGACGCTCGACGGCACCGACATCACCGCCCGCGCCACACCCGACATCGCGCGCAGCGGCGTGGCCTACGTGCCCGAGAGCATGGGCATCTTCTCGGACCTGAGCGTGAAGGAAAACATGCTGCTGGCCGCCCGCGGCGCGCGCAGCCTGGACGACATCAACACCAACCGGCTCGAGTGGATCTTCGGCCTGTTCCCGGCCATGAAGAAGTTCTGGCTGCACCCCGCGGGCAAGCTCAGCGGCGGGCAGAAGCAGATGCTCGCGGTCTCGCGCGCCATCGTCGAGCCGCGCAAGCTGCTGCTGATCGACGAGCCCAGCAAGGGCCTGGCGCCCGCCATCATCCAGAACATGATCGAGGCCTTCCGAGAGCTCAAGGCCTCGAAGACCACCATCCTGCTGGTCGAGCAGAACTTCAACTTCGCGCGCCAGCTCGGCGACAGCGTGGCCGTGATGGACGACGGCCGCGTGGTGCACAGCGGCTCGATGGCCGAACTCGCCGCTGACGAGGCCCTGCAATCCCGCCTGCTCGGCCTCTCGTTGAAAGCACACCAATGAAATTCCTCAACGCAGACTTCGACTGGAAGCCGCTGGCGCTCGTGCCCGCACTCGCGCTGCTCGCGCTGCCCGCCGTGGGCAGCCCGTCCACCTGGATCACGCTCACCGTGGCCGGCCTGGCCATGGGCATGATCGTCTTCATCATCGCCTCGGGCCTCACGCTGGTGTTCGGCCTCATGGACGTGCTGAACTTCGGCCATGGCGTGTTCATCGCGCTGGGCGCCTTCGTGGCCTCCACCGTGCTGGCGAGCATGGGCAGCTACACCACCGCCGACAGCCTCTGGCTCAACCTCGTTGCGCTGTTGCCGGCGATGCTGGTGGCCATGGCGGTGGCCGGCGCGCTGGGCTGGGTGTTCGAGCGCCTCATCATCCGCCCGGTGTACGGCATGCACCTCAAGCAGATCCTCATCACCATGGGCGGCATGATCATTGGCGAGGAGCTGATCAAGGTCATCTGGGGCCCGGGGCAGATCGCGCTGCCGCTGCCCGAGAGTCTGCGCGGTTCCTTCATCTTTGGCGACGCGGCGGTCGAGAAATACCGCCTGCTCGCGGTGCTCGTGGGCGCCGCCGTGTTCGCGGCCATGGTGTGGACGCTCAACCGCACCAAGGTCGGCCTGCTGGTGCGCGCCGGCGTGCAGGACCGCGAGATGGTCGAGTCCCTCGGCTACCGCATTCGCCAGCTGTTCATCGGCGTGTTCGTGGTGGGCAGTGCGCTCGCCGGCCTCGGTGGCGTGATGTGGGGCCTGTACCAGCAGACCGTGCTGCCGCAGATGGGTGCACAGGTGAACGTGCTGATCTTCATCGTCATCATCATCGGCGGCCTCGGCTCCACGCTGGGCGCGCTCATCGGCGCGCTGCTGGTGGGCTTGATGGCGAACTACACCGGCTTCCTGGCACCCAAGGTCGCGCTGTTCTCGAACATCGCGCTGATGGTCGCCATCCTGCTGTGGCGGCCACAGGGCGTGTACCCGGTGACGAACCGTTGAACAGGAGCCTCACATGATTTCCCGACTCCTGTCCAACGACCTCCCGCGCAGCCGCTGGCTCGTGGCGCTACTCATCGTGCTGTTCCTGGGGCTGGCCTTCGCGCCGTTCCTGTTCCCGGGTGTGAAGGCGCTCAACGTGGCGGCCAAGGTGCTGATCTTCGTGGCGCTGGTCGCCAGCTTCGACCTGCTGCTGGGCTACACCGGCATCGTGAGCTTTGCCCACACCATGTTCTTCGGCATCGGTGCCTACGGCATCGCCATTGCGCTCAACGCGGCGGAAACGCCTTCGTGGGCTGCCATCCTGGTGGGCGTGTTCGGCGCGCTCGTCATCTCGCTCGTGCTCTCGCTGCTGATCGGTCTGTTCTCGCTGCGCGTGAAGGCGATCTTCTTTGCCATGATCACGCTGGCGGTGGCCTCGGCGTTTCTCACGCTGGCCTCGCAGCTGTCCGACATCACCGGCGGTGAAGACGGCCTCACGTTCCGCGTGCCCGAGCTGCTGTCGCCCGGTTTCACCTTGACGGAAGAACCGCTGCAGACACCGCTGGGCGAGATCGACCTGAACGGTCGGCTGATCACCTACTACCTGATCTTCCTGGCGGTGACGGCGATCTTCCTCACCATCCTGCGCATCGTGAACTCCCCCTTCGGTCGCGTGTTGCAGGCCATCCGGGAAAACGACTTCCGCGCCGAGGCGCTGGGTTACCGCACGGTGGTGTATCGCACGCTGTCCAACGTGCTGTCTGCCTCGTTCGCCACGCTGGCGGGGTGCCTGCTCGCGCTCTGGCTGCGCTACAACGGGCCCGACACCTCGCTCTCGTTCGAGATCATGCTGGACATCCTGCTCATCGTCGTCATTGGCGGCATGGGCACGCTGTACGGCGCGTTCATCGGCAGTGTGCTGTTCGTGGTGGCGCAAAGCTACCTGCAGGACCTGCTGCGCATGGCCGGCGATGCCACCGCGGGCCTGCCGCTGCTGCCGGCACTGCTCACGCCCGACCGCTGGTTGCTCTGGCTCGGCGTGCTCTTCGTTCTCTCGGTCTATTACTTCCCCACCGGCATCGTGGGCAAGCTGCGTGAGCGCGCCTCGCTGGCGCGCATGAAAGGCCAGCCATGAACACCACCACACTGGACGCACCGGTCGCCACCACCACGGTGGTGCCGCGCTCGCGCTACCTCACCTGCGAGGGCCGCGAGATCCACTTCATGGACTGGGAGCCGGAAACGCCCAACGGGCAGACCGTGATTGCCTGGCACGGGCTGGCGCGCACCGGGCGCGACATGGACCCCCTGGCCGCGCATCTCAGCGCACAAGGCTGGCGCGTGATCTGCCCCGACACCATCGGGCGAGGTCTATCGCAATGGAGCCCGAGGCCCGAAGCCGAGTACTGCCTGGACTTCTACTCGCGCATCGCCACCGCGCTGGTGGACCAGCTCGCCATCAAGCGCTTTCACTGGGTGGGCACCTCCATGGGCGGCGCCATCGGCATGGTGTGCGCTGCGGGGCCGCTGCACGGGCGCATCGAAAGGCTGCTGCTCAACGACATCGGCCCCAGGCTCGCCGACGCGGCGGTGCAGCGCATTCGCACCTATGCCGGCAGCCCCTCGGCGTTCGACACGGTGAGCGAACTCGAGCAGTACTTCCGCACCGTCTACAAGCCGTACGGCTTCCTGAGCGATGCGCAATGGCGCCTGCTCACGGAAAGCTCCACCCGCCGCCTGCCCGATGGCCGCGTGACGCCGCACTACGACCCGGCCATGGTGCAGCAGTTCACCCATCACCCGGCGGACTACGACCTCTGGCCGACCTACGACCGCATCGACATTCCCGTGCTCTGCCTGCGCGGCACCGACTCCGACCTGCTGCTCGCCGACACGGCAGAGGCCATGCGCGACCGCGGGCCGCGCGCGCTGGTGGTGACGATCGCGGGCTGCGGGCATGCACCCGCGCTCAACGTGCCGGAGCAGTTCGAACTGGTGCAGCGGTTTTTGACGGGGCATTGAAACTGTAGGCATTCTTCCTACAGCAGATGTAGGGATTCACCGATTCCGCTCCACGGATGTTTGTGCGAAGTTGCACCAACAGGAAAACATCCACGCCATGAGGCCAAGTGGACCTGTTGAAACGTTCGCAAAAACGTTCCAGGGAGTCGGTCATGTCAGAAATTCAAGAGGATGAATTCGACCAGGGGCGCCGTGAGTTGCGCGACCCGACGGATCTTCCGTCGCCAGCGCAACCACCGCCCGAGGGGTCGAGAACGCCAACGGATGTGTACCTGGTGGAGGACTTCCCGATCCTGCGCGACGGACTGCGCACGATCCTGGAAGGCGCCGGGCACCGGGTGGTGGGGGAGTCGGACCATCCCACCCCCGCCGTCGCCGATCTGGTCCGCATGGAGCCACCCGTGGCCGTGGTGGACCTGTGCCTGGATCACCACTCGGGCATCGAGGTGCTGGAGCAGGTGCAGCGGCGCCATCTGCCCACGCGCGTCATCGTGCTCAGCCTGAGCGAGCAGGCCCGCGAGGTGGCTGAAGCCGTGCGGCTGGGTGCTTGCGGTTATCTGCTGAAGGACTCACCGGCCAACGAGTTGCTGAGCGCCGTGCACCGGGTGGCTGGTGGCGGCAAGCACCTGGGCACGCGGGCGCAGCAGCTGGCCGTTGAAGGTCTCATCCGCGAGAACCGCCAGGCAAACACAGAGCCACTTTCCCTGCGCGAGAAACAGATCGTGATGCTGGTGCTGCGCGGGCGAAGCAGCGCCGCGATTGCCGACGCGCTGTTCCTGTCACCGAAAACGGTGGATTCCTACCGCAGCCGCGTGATGGGCAAGCTGGGCGTGTACGACCTGCCCGCGCTGGTGCGGCTCGCCATTCGCGAGGGCTGGATCAGCGCGGACGAGGTGTGAAGCCGCGTCAGCGGACGCGACCACCGACCGGCAACCAGCGCAGCAAACGGCTCAGGCCATCGCGGCCACTGGCCGCCCGGCCCACCAGAGCCGAACCGGCCACCATGCCGACGGTGCGCACCACGAACGACGGGCTCTTTCGCGTGAGCGACCAGACCGCCAGCCCGGCGCCCAGCACCAGCCAGTGTTCGCCGGGAAAACTGTCCCGCGTGTCGTCGTGGGCCCTGGCTCGTGCAACGAGTGAGCGGCCCTTGGAGGCGTCGTCGTCGACGCGTCGTCTGGTCACCATGGTCTTCTCCTGAAGCGGTGGTTGAGGCGAAGCCCGACGTTAACGCGGTGTGGTGCAGAGCCGTGTAGGACGACGCGAGTTCGTCGCGTCCGGGTTTCAGGCCTGCTGCAGCACGAGGCTGGCGCGCAGGCCTCGGCCGTGGTCGGCGCTCTCGAGTTGCAGTTCGGAACCGAGCAGGCCGGCGTAGCGCGTCACGATGTACAGGCCCAGGCCGCTGCCCTTGCCGAGCAGCTCGCCCTCACGCCCCTGGCTCCAGCGCTGCATGAGGTCGCGGCGCAGGGGTTCGGCGATACCGGGCCCGTCGTCCACCACGGCCAGCACGCAGGTGCGTGCCCCGAGGTCGGCCGACAGCTCCACCGTGATCGTGCGCCCGCCGTAGCGCATGGCGTTGTCGATCAGGTTGTCGAGGATGCCTTCGATGAGCGCGGTGTCGGCCCACACCACGACATCGTCCAGCCGGCCATCGAGCCCGCGCGCGCCCAGGTCGACGCCGCGCGCGTCGGCCTTGTCCAGGTGGCGCAGCACGGCCTGGCCGATAAGGTGCGTGAGCGAGATGCGTTCCTTCTGCAGCACCACCTCAGCTTCGTCGGCCACGGCGAGATCGAGCAACTGGTTGACGAGGCGACCGGCGCGCTCCGCGCTCGCCGCAATCTGCTGCAGCTGCTGCTGCGACACGGTCGCGTCGGGGTTGGCCTGCCCGTAGTCGGCCAGGGCGCGGATGCGCGCCAGCGGCGTGCGCAGCTCGTGCGCCACGTTGCCTGCGAACTCGCGCTGCGCGCGCACGCTGTGGCCCAGCCGCTGGAAAAGCGCATTCACCGCCAGGCCCACCTGCTCGATCTCGCGCGTGGCGGGGCTGATGGCCACGGGCGTGAGGTCGTTGGCGTCGCGGTCGGCCAGGGTTTCCTGCAGGCGGGCGAGGGGGGCGAGGTCGCGCTCGATGCCCCGCCACAGCCAGAAGGCCAGCAGCGCGAGCAGCAGCAGCAACGGCAGCGCGCCGAACACCAGCATGCGTTGCACCAGCGCGGCGCGCACGTAGGTGGTGTGCGCCATCACCACGTGGTACGGCTGGCCCTCCACCATGTGCCGCAGCGTCACGGCGCGCACCGGCAGGCCCTGGTAGACGATGTTGCTGTAGCGAAAGCCCGGGTCCACGGCGGGCAGGGGCGTGGGGGGCAACGGCTTGCCGGCGAGCAGGGAGCCGTCAGGCCGCAGCACGGCGAAATGCACGGCCTCGGCCTGGTCGAACAGCGCGGCCATGAGCTCGCTGGGGGTGAGCTGCAGTTCCACCTGCTGGTCGGGCTGCATCTGCACGTGCGAGGCGATGGAATACGCGTCGTCCAGCAGGGCGCGGTCGAACGCCTGCTCGGTGAAATGGCTGGCCACGCTCAGGGTGGCGACGGTGCCCGCCAGCCAGGTGAGCGCGAGCGGCACCATGACGTGCCGCAGCATGCGGATGCGCAGCGAGGGCGCGGGTCGGGTGGCGGGTGCTTCGCTCATGCTTCGGGTTCCAGCAGGTAGCCAATGCCGCGCAGCGTGCGGATGGAAGCGCCGCTGCCGGCGAGCTTCTTGCGCAGGCGCGAGATGAAGGCTTCGAGCGCGTTGTCACCCAGCGCGTCGTCGAAGCTGGAGAGCTTGTCCGACAGCTGCCGCTTGCTCACCGCGTGGCCAGGCGGGCTCATCAGCTCCCACAGCACCTCGAACTCGCGCGCGGGCAGGTCCAGCGGCTGGCCGGCCACGGTGAAGCGGCGGGCGCGTCGGTCGAGCTGGAGCTCGCCGAGCTGCGCCGAGTCGTCGGTGCCGATGGCGCGTCGCACCAGGGCGCGCAGGCGGGCTTCCACTTCCGCGAGGTCGAAGGGCTTGCCCAGGTAGTCGTCGGCGCCGGTGTCGAGGCCAGCGATGCGTTCTTCGGTGCGGTTGCGGGCGGTGAGCACCAGCACGGGTGTGCGGTCGCCACGTGCGCGGGCTTCGCGTAGCACGTGCAGGCCGTTGCCCATGGGACTGCCAGGCCGCTCGTGCTGCGGCAGGTTCAGGTCCAGCAGCACCGCGTCGAACGGCTGCACGCGCCAGAGGTGGTCAGCCTCGCGCACGCTGGCAGCAGGGTCAACCCGATGGCCAGCGTGCTCCAGGCTGCGCGCGATGACATCGCGCAGCACCGCATCGTCTTCAACCAGCAGGATCCGCATGGCGCCGAGGCTAGCAGATGGGGCGTCTGCCTGCCTCAATCGGCCTGTGGCTGCAGCTGCTGGACGCGATCGAGCTCGCGCTTGGCGCGCAGGTTGCTGCGCAGCGTCGACCAGAACGCCCACAGCAGCAGGGCTGCCGTGAAGGCCAGCAGCGTGGCGCTGATGGGGCGGTCGATGAAGATGCTCGGGTCGCCCCGCGAGATGAGCAGCGCGCGGCGCAGGTATTCCTCCAGCATCGGGCCGAGGATGTAACCCAGCAGCAGCGGCGCGGGCTCGAACTTCAGCACCATCAGCGCGTAGCCGATGACGCCGAGCGCGGCCACGGAGTAGATGTCGAAAGTGTTGTTGTTCACGCTGTACACACCGAGCGCCACGAATACCAGAATGGCCGGGTACATCCACGCGAACGGAATGCGCAGCAGCGCAACCCACAGACCGATGGTGGGCAGGTTCAGGATGACCAGCATGATGTTGCCGATGGCGAAGCTGACCACCAGCCCCCAGAACAGGCCGGGCTGCTCGGTGATCAGCATGGGGCCGGGCTGGATGCCGTGGATGATCAGCGCGCCGAGCATCACGGCCATCACCGCATCGCCGGGAATGCCGAGCGAGAGAGAAGGCACGAAGGCCGTCTGCGCAGCGGCGTTGTTGGCGGACTCGGGCGCCGTGATGCCTTCGATGGCCCCCTTGCCGAAGCGGCTCGGGTCCTTGGCGACCCGGCGCTCGATGGCATAGGACATGAACGACGCGATCGACGGGCCGACGCCGGGCAACGCACCCAGGGCCGAGCCCAGCGCGGAGCCGCGTGCCATCGGCTTGATGGTGGCCTTGAACTCATCGGACGTCGGAACCATGGAGCGCAGCGAGACCTGCTCCACCTTGCGGTTGGTATCGGCCGAGTTGATGCAGCGGATCACCTCGGCGACACCGAAGAGGCCCATGGCCAGCGCCACCAGGTTGATGCCGTCCATGAGCTCGGGCACGTCGAAGGCGAAGCGCGATGCACCGCTGTTCACGTCGGTGCCGACCATGCCCAGCAGCAGGCCGAAGACCATCATGCACAGGCCCTTCATGGCCGAGCCCGCGCTCATGGAAGAGGCCGCGACCAGGCCGAGCAGCATCATGGAACAGAACTCCGCCGGGCCGAACTTCAGGCCGATCTCTGCAATGGCGGGCGAGAACAGCGTGAGCAGGATCAGGCCCGACATGGCGCCGGCGAGCGAGGCGATGGTGGTGGCGAACAGCGCCACGCCGGCCTTGCCCTGGCGCGCCATCGGGTAGCCGTCCAGACAGGTCACGGCCGATGAAGGCGTGCCCGGCAGGTTCAGCAGGATGGCGGCGGTAGAGCCGCCGTATTGCGCGCCGTAGTACACGCCGGCCAGCATGATGATGGCCGACGTGGGCGGGATGTGGTACGTGACCGGCAGCAGCAGCGAGATGGCCGCGAGCGCGCCGATGCCAGGCAGCACGCCGACCACGGTGCCCAGAAAGACACCGAAGAAGCAGTAGGCGAGGTTGATGGGTTCGCCCGCGACTTGCAGTCCGAGCCAGAGGTTTCCGAGCAGTTCCATGGAGGCGTGTCTTTCAGCTTTGCGGGGTCGGGCTCACAGGCTCCAGGGCCAGATCGGCAGGATCATCTGCAGCGCGATCGGGAAGATCAGCGTGGTGAGCAGCGCGACCACGGCGCACACCGTGAGGCGCGTGCGCAGGCGCATGGAAGAGGGCACCAGCGACAGCAGCGCCGCCAGGAACGACGACACCGCCACGCCCAGCAGGCGCAGCGTGAAGGCGAACGCCAGCAGGCTCAGCACGCACCAGAACAGGTTGCTCCACTGCACAGTGATGCCGGTGCCGCGCCGCCACCAGGCGGGCACGGCCACCAGCAGGCCCAGCACCGCCAGCACCCAGCCGAGCACCACGGGGAAGTAGCCCGGCCCCATGCGGGCGGCGGTGCCGAATTCGTATTGCTGGCCGTACAGCGCGAAGAAGAGGCCGGTGGCGGTCATCAGCAGACCACCGACCAGATCGTGAATGTCTCGGGTCGTTTTCATGAGAGGGAAGAGGAGGCAGGACGGGTCGCCAGCGTAGAAGCAGGTACCTGACCGGAACCTGATCGCGGCGACAACCACACCACGCCCGGTTGTAGGAGACTGTCGCCTTTCCCCTTCAACACGATGCGCCTGCACCCATGAACCGGATTCAACTCGCTGCACGCCACGTCCGCCAGGTGGTGCTGAACACGCCGGGCCTGCGCGTCCTGGTGCTCGCCATTCGCAACTACATCCTTCACCAGAGCGCCAACCAGGCCGGCAGCCTGGCGTTCTCGTCGCTGCTGGCGATGTTCCCCCTGGTGATCCTGTTGTCGGCGTCCGCGGGTTACATCGGGCAGCCTGGCGATGCGGCAGCGCTGGTCAACCGCGTCGTGGGGTACGCGCCGCAGCTCGTGCGCGACGTGATGCAGCCCGTCATCGAACAGGTGCTGGCCCAGCGCAATCAGGCCTTGCTGGCCATCGGCGTGCTGGTGACGCTGTGGACCGCGTCCTCGGGCATGCAGGCGATCCGCTCGGCGCTGAACCGCGCCTATGGCATTGAACGTGGCCTGCCGTTCTGGAAGGCGCGCATCAAGGTGACGCTGTTCACCGTGATCGTGGGCGCGGGCGTGCTGGCGGCGTTCAGTTCGGTGGTGGTCATGCCCTACGTGTGGCAGCTGCTCGTGGCGCAGGTGGGCGTCGGGCAGGAAACGGTGTGGCTGCGCCACAGCGTGCGCTATGGCTCGGCCTTCCTGACGCTGGCGGCCCTGTATGCGCTGATGTACGGATGGCTGCCCGACATCCGGCAACGCCTGCGCACCGTGATGCCCGGTGCGCTGGTGGGCGCCGCGCTCTGGGTGGGGGCGGCGGCCACCCTGTCGTACACCCTGCGCACGGCGGGCAAGCTGGCGCTCCTGTACGGCAGCTTCGCCGGCGTGGTGGCCACGCTGGTGTTCATGTACGTGACCGCGACCACGCTGATCTTCGGTGCGGAGATCAACGGCGTGCTGCGCCGGCCCGACGACGGCGTGGACTGACCCGCCCCGCCACCCCCGTTCAACTTGGCTGGTTTTCACGGATCAAAGGCCGATCGTCGCAAGCTGCCCCAAACGACCGTGTCGACAATGCCCGACATGAACGCCTCACAACCCGCCGGGCAGGCCGGCAATTCGATGGCCACGCAGTGGCTGCTGAACATCGGCCACGCCATCGACCACATGTTCCTGCTGATCTTCGCGACCGCCGTCACCAGCATCGCGGCGGATTTCGGCGTGGCCCGGTGGGAAGACCTGATGCCGTTCAGCGTGGCCGCGTTCTTTTTCTTCGGTGTCGGCTCGCTGCCCTCGGGCCGGCTGGGCGACCACTGGGGGCGCCGCAAGATGATGACGGTGTTCTTCTTCGGCATGGGCGCGTCGGCGCTGCTGGTGAGCCTGACGCAGACGCCGCTGCAGATGGCGCTGGCCCTGGCGCTGATGGGTTGCTTCGCGTCCATCTACCACCCGGTGGGCATTCCGATGCTGGTGCAAGGCGCCACCCGGCCGGGCCTGACCATCGGCATCAACGGCCTCGTCGGCAACCTCGGCGTGGCCGTGGCCGCGGTGACCACCGGCTTCCTGGTGAAGTACCTGGACTGGCGCATGGCCTTCGCCGTGCCGGGCGCGCTGTGCCTGCTGTTCGGCGTGGCTTTTGTTCTGCTGGCCAGCCGCGAGCACGCAGCGCCCGCGAAGAAGAAGGGCGCCACCGCCAGTGCTCCCGCCGGCGTTTCGCTGGCGAAGCTGTTCCTGGTGATGACCGTGGCGGCCACCAGTGGCAGCCTGCTGTTCAACTTCTCCACCAACAGCAACTACGAGATGCTGACCGACCGTCTGCGCGACATCCTGCAGGACCCGGCCCGTATCGGTGTGCTGCTGGCGCTGACCTACACGGCCGCGTCCTTCACCCAGCTGCTGGTCGGCTACCTCATCGACCGCATGCCGCTCAAGTCGCTCTACCTGTCCATCGTGGTGGCGCAGGCCGTGCTGCTCGGCCTGGCCGCGGTGGTGGATGGCTGGGTGTTCTACGTGCTGCAGTTCCTGTTCATGGCCGCCATCTTCGGGGCCATTCCGTTCACCGACGCGATGATCGTTCGCTTCGTGGACGACAGCATGCGCTCGCGCGTGTCGGGCATGCGCCTGGCCGTTTCGCTCGGGGCGAGCTCGCTGGCGGTCTGGCTCATCGGGCCGCTGGTGAAGCAGGCCGGCTTTGCCGCGCTGCTCGGGGTGATGACGGCCACGGCCGTGGTGACGCTGCTGATCGTGAGCCAGCTGCCCGCCACGCCCGCGCCCAGGCGTGCACCGCCGGTGCGGGTGGGGGGAGAGGCGGCGGGCTAGAACCTCAGTTCTTCGCGCCCAGCGCCAGCGCGCGGTCCTTGCTGGCCTGCAGTTCCATCGGGTTGTCGGCCGCCTTCGTGGGCCAGCCCTGCAGGTGCCGCTCGGCGAGGTTGGTCAGCGCGCGGATCCACTCGGGTGAGTCGTTCACGCAGGGGATGTACTGGAACTGCTGGCCGCCGGCATGCAGGAAGGCGTGGCGCGCTTCCATGTTGATTTCTTCCAGCGTTTCAAGACAGTCGCTGGTGAAACCGGGGCACACCACGTCGACATTCTTGAGGCCCTTTTTCGCCAGCGCCACGAGTGTGGGTTCGGTGTAGGGCTCGAGCCACTTCGCCTTGCCGAAGCGGGACTGGAAGGTGAGGGTGTAGCGGTCCGGCGCGAGGCCGAGCGCCTCGGCCAGCAGGCGCGCCGTCTTGCGGCATTCGCAGTGGTAAGGGTCGCCCAGCTTCAGCGTGCGTTCGGGCACGCCGTGGAAGCTCATCACCAGATGGTCGCCACGGCCTTGCGACATCCAGTGCGCACGGATGCTGCGCGCCAGCGCCTGGATGTAGCCGGGGTCGTCGTGGTAGCGGTTGACGAAGCGCAGTTCGGGCAGGTGGCGCACCGGGCGGCTCCAGGCGGTCACCGCGTCGATCACGCTGGCGGTGGTGGTGCCGCTGTACTGCGGGTAGGCGGGCAGCACCAGGATGCGCGTCACGCCCTGGGCCTTGAGCTCGTCGAGCACCGCCGGGATGGACGGGTTGCCGTAGCGCATGGCGTGGCGCACCGTCACCTGGTGGCCGCGTTCGCCCAGGTAGCCGCGCAGCAGCGTGGCCTGTTTTTCCGTCCACACCTTCAGCGGCGAGCCTTCCGGCGTCCAGATGCTGGCGTACTTGGCGGCCGACCTGGCTGGCCGCGTGCGCAGGATGATGCCGTGCAGGATCGGCAGCCAGGCCAGGCGGGGAATCTCCACCACGCGGGGGTCGCCCAGGAACTCCGCCAGGTAGCGCCGGACGGCGGGCGCGGTGGGCTCGTCGGGCGTGCCGAGGTTGCAGTAGACGATGGCCGTGCGGGCAGGCTGGCCATGGGGAATCGTCGGTTCGGGGCGAAAGGGCATGCGCTATTCTCCCGCAGACATGAATACCCCCCACCCCACCGCGCTGGACGCGGGCCGCATCCGCGCCATCACCATCGATCTGGACGACACGCTGTGGCCGATCTGGCCCATCATCGAACGCGCCGAGGGCGTGCTGGCGGCCTGGCTGACGGAGCACGCGCCGGCCACCGCCGCGAAGTGGGCCGACCCCAAGGCCCTGCGCGAGGTGCGCAACCAGATGCACCTGACGCGGCCCGACCTGGCGCACGACCTGAGCGCGCTGCGCCGCGAGTCGATCCGGCTGGTGCTGACGCAGTGCGGCGACGACCCGGCGCTGGCCGAGGCCGCGTTCGACGTGTTCTTTGCCGAACGCCAGCGCGTGGAGCTGTTCGAGGACGCCTTGCCCGCGCTTGAATGGATGGCGAAGCGCTACCCGGTGGTGGCGCTGTCCAACGGCAATGCCGACGTGCACCGCGTGGGCCTGGGGCAGCATTTCCATGCGGCGTTCAGCGCGCGCGAGTTCGGCTTGGGCAAGCCGGACGCGCGCATCTTTCACGCGGCGGCGGACGCTGCCGGCGTGCGCGCCGACGAGGTGCTGCACGTGGGGGACGACATCGATCTGGACATGGTGGGCGCGCTTGGCGCGGGCATGCAGGGCGCGTGGCTGAACCGGGGCGGGCTTGTGTGGTCGCACGCCACGCTGCGGCCCCACGTCACCGTGACCAGCCTGACAGATCTGTGCCGCCAGCTGGGGTGACCGCATGGGCCTGACCATCTACGGCATTGCCGCTTCGCGCGCGGTGCGCCCCCTGTGGGCCGCCCACGAACTCGGCCTGCGCTTCGAGCATGTCGAACTGCAGTACCAGGACCGCGGCACGCGCACGCCCGAGTTCCTCGCGATCAATCCGAATGGCCATGTGCCCGCGCTGGTGGACGCGCGGCCCGACGGCGAGGTGGTGGTGTGGGAGAGCATGGCCTGCGCGCTGTACATCGCGCGCCACCATGGCCGTGCGGACGGGCAGGGCATCACGCCCGCCACGCCGCGCGAGGACGCCGAAGCCCTGCGCTGGAGCTTCTGGGCCATGACGGAAACCGAGAGCGACGCGCTCACCGTGCTGATGCACCGGCTGGTGATGCCCGAGGAGCGGCGCAAGCCCGAGCTGGCCGATGCCGCGGAACGCAGGCTGGTGAAGCCCTTTCAGGTGATCGAGCAACACCTGCAACATCAGAAGGAAGCGGGCCAGCCGCACCTGGCCGCCGAACGCTTTACCGTGGCCGATCTCTGCGTGGCCAGCGTGCTGAACTGGGCGCGGCCGTCAAAGGCGTTGATGGCCGCGCACCCGCTGACGCACGACTGGATACGGCGCTGCATGGCGCGCCCGGCCTACCTCGCCGTTCGCGAGAACGGCTGAGGCGCAAGCAGAACACCCCCCTGCGCCGCTTTGCGGCTTCCCCCCTCCGTAGCGCGCCTTCGGCGCTTCGAGGGGGGACGGCATCTCGGGCCGGCGAAGCCGGACCTTTGATGCCCCTGGATGGGCTGTCTGGCCCGGTCAGAAGCGGAAGTCTGCGCTCAGCAGGAAGGTGCGCGGCGCGCCCAGGAAGGCGCGGCTGGCGCCCCAGTTCAGCGACGAGGCGTAGGTCTTGTCGGCAACGTTGTCGATGTTCAGGCGCACCCGCACGTTCTGCGTGATTTCATACGACGCCATCAGGTTGAAGATGGTGTAGCTCGGCAGCTTGCCAGCGCGGCCATTGGGGATCACGCGGTCTGCCGTGTCCGGACGACCGATCCAGGAGCTGCCCACGTGCTGCAGGCCACCACCGAGGGTGAGGCCGTTGTTCAGGCGGTAGGTGGTCCAGAGGTTCAGCGTGGCCTTGGGCGTGAACGCGAGCTCGTCGCCGCTGGTGCTGGTGACCGGCACGTAGTTGGGGTTGGCGCCGCCGGCACCGTAGTCACCGCTCAACGCAGCATCCACCGCCGCGTTGTGGCGGCGCTCGCTGTCGAGCAGCACCAGGCCGCCGTACACAGCCCAGGCGCTGCTCACGTTGCCGGAAACACCCAGTTCCACACCCTGCACGGTCTGTTCACCGTAACCGCTGGGCGCGCCGCCGCTGGCGATCATGGCCACGTTCTTGCGCTCGGTGCGGAAGATGGCGGCGGTGGTGCTGAGCTTGTTGTTGAAGAACTCCCACTTGGTGCCGAGTTCGAGGTTGGTCAGCTTCTGTTCCTTCGAGGTGGAAGAGTTCTGCCCATCCCAGCCGGGGAACGCGTTGTTGCCTTCGCGGCCGCTGTCGGGGTTGGACAGCCAGGAGCCCGGGGGCACCGCCGACTGGCCGTAGGACGCATACACGCTGCCGTTCTGCACCGGCTTGTAGACCACGCCGATCTTGCCGCCCAGGGTGGTTTCGGTGCGCTCGTAGCCGTTCATGGCACCCAGCGGTGCGCCGGCGGCGGTGGTGCTGCTGAGCTGCACCTTGTAGCGCTCCACGCGCGCGCCGCCGGTGATCTGCCATTTCGGGTTCAGCTCGATCGTGTCGTAGGCGTACACCGCCACGGTGTCGATCTTGACCAGGCCGCTCTGCGATTGCGCCAGGGCGCCACCGGGCGCGCGCGACGGATCGGGATTGAAGAGGTTGGTGTTGCCGCCGTTCGGGGTGGGGAAGCGGCCGCTGTCGGATTCTTCGCGGTTCAGTTCGAGGCCGACCGAGAGGTTGTGCCGCAGGCTACCGGTGGAGAACTGGTTGCTCAGGTTGGTCAGGTTGCTCAGCACGGTGTTTTCGCGGGCATAGCCCCAGCGCTGCGTGGTCACCGCCTGGGTGCCGGGCAGGTAGCCCGTGGGGGCGGTGACGAAAGCATCGCGGCTCGTCTTTGACCAGCGCGTCTGGTTCGTCAGCTTCAGGGTGGGCGAGAAGCGGTGGTCCACCTTGGCGGTGAGCATGTCGGACTTGACCTTGTCGGTGTCGCCCAGCAGGCCGTAGAACCGGTCGCGCTCGACGCCGGCGGTCGCCGGGTTGTAGTTCACCAGGCCCTTGACCATCGCGGCGGGCACGCCCCAGTCGGGCCGGTCGTCCTGCTCGATGTGTTGCCACGAGAGCGAGACCTGCGTCGGCGTGTTCAGGCCGAAGGCCACCGAGGGGGCCAGGCCGATGCTGCGCTGCTTCGCGTGCTGGCGCCCGGCAATGCCGCTGTCTTCTGCCAGCAGGTTGAGGCGGACCGCGCCGCCTTCGGAGAACTGGCGATTGAGGTCCAGCGTGCCGCGCACGCGGTTCTTGGAGTCGTACTGGTCCCAGCCCAGGCCGACGCTGCCGGTGGTGAAGTTCTCGGCCTTGGGGGTCTTGGTTTCGAGGTTGATGTAGCCGCCAGCACCGCCACGGCCGTTGTCGGCCGACGGGCCCTTGATCACCTCCACCTGTTCCAGGTTGAAGGCGTCGCGCGCGAAGTTGCCCGAGTCGCGCACGCCGTCGACGAACACGCTGCCGCTGGTGTCGAAACCGCGCAGGCTGAAGTTGTTGTTGTTCGTGCCGAAGCCGTTTTCACCCGCGTTGAAGCTGATGCCGGGGGTGTTGCGCAGCACGTCGGTGAGGTTGCGCGCGCCTTGCTCGCTGATGATCGATTGCGGGATGACGTTGATCGTCTGGGGCGTGTCGATGGTGGCCGAGGTGGCCTTGGGGGAGGACAGTTCGCCTTCGGGCGACGCGGTGACGGTCACCGTCGACAGGGTGTTGGACGGGGTGCCCTGTGCATGAACGGGAGCGGCGGCCAGGCCCACCAGGGCGCCACACAGCGCGGTGGAGAGAGGGGTGAGGCGCGGGCGGCGGCGATCGGGTGCGGACATGGAGGCTTCCTGAAGGAGGGACAAAAAAACGGTGGCCTGAAGAGCCACCGGGACGACAGAACTGCGATTTCACTTTGATTAAGGAAATCTTAAAGAAGATGGTAATCAATCTCATTTGTCTTGTAAACCGCGTAAGCCTTTGTGTTTCTGCGGGAATAGACTCGCGGGTTGACGCCACCCGCCGCCACAGGAAGAACGCCAGATGATGATCACCGTCCCCCAGGTCCTGACCGCCGAACAGGTTCGGCACTTCCGTGAGCGGCTGGCGCAGGCCGACTGGTCCGACGGGCGCGCCACGGCGGGGCACCTGGCGTCGCAGGTGAAGAACAACCTGCAGTTGTCGGAAGACGCGCCCGCCTCACGCGAGCTGGGCGATCTGGTGTTGCAGGCGCTGGGGCGGCATCCGCTGTTCCTGTCGGGCGCCCTGCCGCTGAAGGTGCTGCCGCCGCGCTTCAACCGCTACGAAGGTGGCGGCACCTATGGCCCGCACGTGGACGCGGCCGTGTTCAGCGTGCCCGGCACGCCGCACCGCGTGCGCAGCGACCTGTCGGCCACGCTGTTCCTGAGCGATCCGGAGGAGTACGAGGGGGGCGAGTTGACGGTGTCGGACACCTACGGCGAGCACAGCGTGAAGCTGCCCGCCGGCGACATGGTGCTGTACCCCGGCAGCAGCCTGCACCACGTGACGCCGGTGACGCGTGGCACGCGCCTCGCCTCATTCTTCTGGGTGCAGAGCCTGGTGCGCGACGATGCCCAGCGCGCACTCATGCTCGAGCTCGACGGCGCGATCCAGCAGCTCGCGGTCGATGCACCGGGCCACCCGTCGTTGAGCCGGTTGACCGGCGTCTATCACAACCTGCTGCGGCAGTGGTCAGAAACCTGAGGCCTACCAGCCCCAGAGCAGGTTCTTCGCGATCCAGCCGCCCACGCCTTCCTCACGCTCGACGCGCACCCAGTCCGCGCGCTTCTCGCGCGTGCGCAGCAGTTCGCCGTACTCGGCCTTGCCGACGATGCGGTGCTGCGTGCCCGGGCCGCTGCGGATGTTGGCGACCTTGGATTTGACGACATGGTGGGGCGTGTTGCCGGTGAGTGAGCGCGCCACCCAGCCGGTATCGCCTTCGAAATCGCGCACCTTGACCCAGCTGCCCTTGCGCTCGGTGATCTGCAGCGGGTAGCCGCGCTTGAGTTCCCACAGCACGGCCGAGCTGGTGCTCGGGCCTTCGCGCATGTTGAGGGTGCTGCCCTGCACGCTGACCATGTTTTGCGCGTGCGCCAGGCTCGTGCCGAGCGCGAGCAGGCACAGGCTGGCGGCGGTGATGAGGTGTCGGGCAGGGTGGGTGGCGTTCATCCGGGGAAGCTCCTTCTTTCTGGGGGATGGAAAAAATGTCACACGGTGTGAACACCCTGTGCCCGAGAGGTTCCGCCGACGTGCGGATCAGTTGTGCGAGGTGGCCAGCCGCGCCGCCGCCAGGCCGCTGCGCACCGCGCCTTCCAGCGTGGCCGGGTAGGGCCCGTCCACATAGTCGCCCGCCGCCCAGAGCCCCGGGGCGATGGCCTGTGCCGGCCGCACCAGGCCGGGCGTGCAGGCAAAGGTGGCGCGCTTTTCCACCACGGTCTGCACCGCCTGCAGTGCGGGCAGGGCCAGCTGGCGCCGGCCCTGTTCAAGCACGCAGGCCTGCAGCTCGTCGCGGTCCAGGGCGCTGGCGCTCACCACGAACGCGAGCAGGCCCTGCGCGGTCGGGTTGTCCGGCTGGAGCAGGCCGCGGTCGAACACGAATTGCGCGGGCGCGGCCTGTGCGTCGGGCTCGGCGCGCAGTGCGAGCATGGGCGAGGGCAGGCGAGCGCCCGGTGCGTGTGCGTACACGGTGGTGATGGCGGTGAATGGCAAGGCGCGCGTGCAGCGCGCCCAGGCCTTCAGGACCGGCTCCGTCGCCTCGTCGCAGGCGTCGGCGGCCTGGCGCATGGCCTTTTCAGCGGGGCTCGCGCCGGTGGCCCAGATGACCTGGTCGAACGCCTCTTCGCCGCCTTCATGGCCCAGCATCCATTGCGAGCCCAGGGGCCGCAGCGTGCTGACCCGTGTGCCGATGCGCAGGCGGGTCGCACCGCCGTGCTGCAGCAGCCATCGGGCCGCGGCATCGGGAAACAGTTGCGAAAGATCGGCGCGTGGCAGCAGCAGGCTGGAACCGCTGAAGCCCGCGAAACCGGGGCCGAACAGCGCGTCGCGCAGCACGCGCAGGAACACGGTGGCGCTGGCGTCTGCCACCGGGGTGTTCAGGGCCGACACACACAGGGGCTCGATCAGATCCTGCATCACGCGGGCAGGCAGTCGGGCACAGAGGTCGGCCACGGTGAACTGCGGGTCGCAGGTGAACCCCCGGCGCTGCCAGCGCAGCGAAGCGCCCACCAGCGCGAGCCGCTCTCGCCAGCGCCAGCTGCGCGTGGTGGCGATGGCGGCGAGCGCGTCCAGCGGGGCGGGCCAGCGGGTGGCCCATTCGGGGGTGCGCAGGCCGGAACCATCCACCTGCGGGAGCGCCAGGGGCAGGTTCATGAGGGTGGCCGACAGGTCGACACCCACGCGCTGCATCAGGCCCAGCGTCTCGGTGTACGCGCCGATCAGGATGTGCTGGCCGTTGTCCAGCATGAGCTGCCCCTCGTCGGGCACGGTCAGTGCGCGGGCGCGGCCTCCGAGCGTGCGTGTCGATTCGAAGGCCGTCACATCGGCGCCGTGCGATGCCGCTTCCACGGCCGCCGCCATGCCGGCCCAGCCGGCGCCCACGACGGCGAGCTTCACGGTCACAGCCTGCCCAGTGCCTGGACTTTCCAGGCCAGCCAGAACTTGCGCAGCGGCGTGAGGCTCACGCGCTGGTTCAGCACCAGCAGCGGGTCGGCCGCGATTTCCTGGAGCAGGGTGCGGTAGATGCTGGCCATCATCAGCCCGGGCTTCTGCGCGCGGCGGTCGGCCGCCGGCAGCAGGGCAAGGGCTTCGTCGTAGGTGCGCAGGGCGCGTGCGCACTGGAACTGCATGAGCGCGAGGAAGCGGCGCTGGAAATCGGCCACATCGGTGCCGGGTGCGGCGCCGCGCTGCAGCAGTTCGTGGGCCTTCACGTTGAAGCTCTGCAGTTCGTTGACGGGCAGGTAGATGCGCCCGCGCGTGGCGTCCTCGCCCACGTCGCGAATGATGTTGGTGAGCTGGAACGCGAGCCCCAGGCGGTGCGCGTATTCGGTGGTGGCGATCTGCGTCTGGCCAAAGATGCGCGCGGCCACCTCGCCCACCACGCCCGCCACCAGATGGCAATAGCGCTGCAGGTTGGAGAAGTCGAGGTAGCGGTTCTGTTCCAGGTCCATCTGGCAACCGTCGATCACGGCGCTCAGGTGGCGCATCTCGATCTCGTAGGTTCTGGCCAGCGGCATCAGCGCCTGCATCACCGGGTGGCTGGGCTCGCCCGCGTACGACTGCGCCACCTCGCGCCGCCACCAGGCGAGCTTGGTCTGCGCGACGGCGGGGTCGCTGACCTCGTCGACCACATCGTCCACCTCGCGGCAGAAGGCGTAAAAGGCGGTGATGGCTGCCCGGCGCTCGGCCGGCAGGAACAGGAAGGCGTAATAGAAGCTGCTGCCCGAGGCCGCGGCTTTTTGCTGGACGTAGTCTTGTGGGCTCATGCGTGGTGCGATCCGGGTGCCAAGTGTACGCACCCGGCGTGTCCGCTCCGGGTAGGATGGCCACCGATCCCGCGACTCCCCACGAGGTGCCCCATGAACGATTCCAGTCGTCGCGTCTTCCTGCTGCAAGTGGCCGCCAGCGGCTCGGCACTGTGGACCGCATCGGCCCTGGCCCAACCGGCCATGGTGGGCGACAAGGAGCCCACCGCCATTGCGCTGGGCTACACGCCCGACACCCACAAGGTGGACCCCCGCAAGTTTCCCAACCACCGGCCGACGCAGACCTGCCGCAACTGCCAGCTCTACAGCGGCAAGCCGGCCGATTCGTTCGGCGGCTGCACCATCTTCCCGGGGAAGATGGTGGCGGCCAATGGCTGGTGCAGCGCGCACATCCTCAAGTCCTGAGGCGCGCGCCGGCGCCTACTTGCGCGCTTTGGCCACTTCCTCGGCCACCAGCGCGGTGAGCTGTTCGCGCCCGAAGCTGGGCAGGCCCCGGCCGTTCACGAAGAAGGTGGGCGTGCGGGTCACCTCCAGTGCGGTGAGGTCTTCGATGTCCTGTCGCAGCACGGCGGCCACTTCGGGCTTCTGCGCGTCCTCGATCGCTCTGGCCATGTTGAGGCCGGCCTGTTCGGCGGCCTGGAAGGCGATGCGGATGTCGGGCCGGCCGTGGTCGGCCCACTGCGGTTGCGCCGCCAGCAGGGCCTCGAGCACCGGCACATACAGGTTCTGGCGCTTCGCCGCCTCCAGCAGCAGCACGACCTGGTCCGACCCCTGGTGGAACGGCGCGTAGCGGATCACCAGCCGCACGTCGTTCGGGTAGCGGGCCATCAGCTCCTTCACCACGGGGTAGAAGGCGCGGCAGGTCTCGCAGGCCGGGTCGAAGAATTCGACGATGGTCACGGGCGCGTTCTGCGGGCCCATCACCGGCGAATGCATGCGCACCAGACGCGCCTGCTGCTGGGTGACCTTGTCCATCTGCGAGTTCTGCACGCGCTGCTGGTACAGGTAGGCGCCGAGGCCGAACGCGGCGAGCACGAAGGCCACGAGCGCGAACACGGTGAGTTTCTTGGCGTTCATCGGGGTGTTGTCTTTCGGAGGAATTGAATGAGAAGGAGGCTGATGGCCACGAAGGCGATCAGCGAGAGCCAGGGAATCTGGACGCCGTTGAGGATCTCGAGCTTCTGGTCGGCGCACGAGACACCCGCACCGCAGGGAATCCAGCTCTTCGGAATGACGCCAGCCACCAGCAGCGTGTGGTACGCGGCGATGGCTGTGCCAGCCAGTGCGAGTGGCAAGGCATAGACGGCGCCCCGGCGGTCTTCGCTGAAGCAGGCCATGCCGAGGATCAGGGCCAGCGGGAACATGGCGATGCGCTGGTACCAGCAGAGCTGGCAAGGCACCATGAGCATGACCTCGCCGATGAAGAGCGCACCCGCGGTCGCGATGACCGCGACCAGCCAGGCGGTGAGGAGGAGCGTCCACGAGCCCTTCATGGAAGGGCCTCGCGGGCGGCGCAAGGGTGAGGCATTGGGAAACCTTTTGGGGAACGTGACGGGGCGCAGGGCGGCCGGCGGCTCGCCTGCGGTGGCATGGGGGAACGGCGGTGATCGGCGCGCTCGCAGCGCGGGCGGCGGATCAGGCCGTGGCGGGGGCGGCCCACTGGGGCCGTTCGGGCAGGTCGGCCGGGTGTGAGGCCGGTGGCGGCGTCACGCGAGGCGAGGGGAACGCCGCAGGCACGGCCACGGCCGGGGGGCGCGTGCCGAGCAGGGCGATGGAGCAGGGGTTGTGGCAGGTGCCGCAGTCTGCGTGGTCGGCGTCTGCCGCCGCCGTGGCTGGTGCGTCGCAGGGGGCGTGCGCGTGCGGGCAGTGGTGCAGCGCCACCGGTTCGCCGCTGCGCACCTCGCCGGCCCCCATGGCCGCCCATCCCGGCTGCAGGAGCAGCAGGGCCCAGAGGAAGACGGCAAACCATGGACGCATCCGGGGATTGTAGAAGTGGTTAACCTTGTAGCCACTACGGTGTCGGCAGATATGACCGACCACCGCTGTCTGTTCAGGAGGACACCATGCAGATCAAGGAACTGGCCCGCGCCACCGGCGTGGACGTGGAAACCATCCGCTTCTATGAAAAGGAAGGCCTGCTGCCCGAGCCGGCGCGGCTGGACAACGGTTACCGCAATTACGACCATCCCCATCTGGAGCGGCTGTCGTTCATCCGCCATTGCCGGGCGCTGGACATGCCACTGGCCGACGTGAAGCGCCTGCTGGGCTTCGTGGACGACCCCGACGGCCATTGCCTGAACGTCGATCAGCTGGTCGACGAGCAGCTTAGCCGGGTGCGCGCCCGCCTCAAGAGCATGCGGGCGCTGGAGAAACAATTGCTGCAACTTCGTTCACGGTGCGACGGCGTGCACCCCGACGGAACCGCCTGCGGCATCCTGACCGAACTGGTGTCGGCCGCGCACGGAGAGGCCTGCGCCTGCCATCCGCACCCCTGAAAACCGGCATTTCCTCACCCGCCGACAGCCGGCGGGAGCGCCGTTTGCCCATACCTGAATGGGAGGGGCCCAACCCGTTGGCGGGGCGGGTCCCTGATCGAACGACACGCTGAACGAGGAACTGCCATGACATCCACCACGTCACTGCTGGAAAAGAACCACCTGCTGGCCACGCTGTCCAGCGACGAGGTGTTGCTGCTCGCGCCCGACCTCGAATGGGAGGAATTGCAGGCTGGGGCCGTGCTCCACCAGGCGGGCTCGGAATTGCGACACGTGTACTTTCCGGCCACCGCCACGGTGTCGCTGGTGTCGTCTCTCGAAGATGGCGCCTCGTCCGAGGTGGCCGTGGTGGGCAACGAAGGCGTCGTCGGGGTGTGTGCCTTCATGGGCGACACCACCGCGCTGTGCGACGCCGTCGTGCAGCGCAAGGGCCTGGCGTACCGCATGGGCACGCAGGCGCTGCAGCACCATGTGCGCCGATCGCCCGAGCTGATGCACCAGATGCTGGCCTACACGCAGGCGCTGTTCACGCACATGGCGCAATCGTCCGCCTGCAACCGGCACCATGCGCTCGACCAGCAGCTCTGCCGCTGGCTGCTGCAACACCTGGACCGCCAGGACAACACGGACATGCAGGCCACGCAGGAACGCATTGCCAGCCTGCTCGGGGTGCGCCGCGAGGGCGTGACCAGCGGCGCGCTCAAGTTGCAGAAGGCGGGCCTGATCGAGTACCACCGGGGTCATATCTCGATCCTGGATCGCGAGGGACTCGAGGCGCGCAGCTGCGAGTGCTATGGCGTGGTGCGGCGCGCTTACGAGCGGCTCACCTGTGCGCATGCCAGCGGGCACCTTCTGCCCCGGCAGGATGCGACCCCCGTGATCAAACGCGCCCTGCAGACCGCCTGAGGGCATGGGCTCAGGCCCTCATCCCGAAGACTTCCTGCACCGTCTTGTGCTCGGGCAGCACGTACACCAGCGCCGGCATCTGTGAGAACACGGGTTGCAGGTGCGCGTCGTAGAACGCTGCGGGCACGTTGATGCATCCGTAGGAGATCCGGTTGTCGTCGATGCTCTCGGAGGCCAGGCGCTCGGCGCGCCGCTCTTTCGGTTGCAGCGTGGGCCGCACACGGTGCATGGACACGGCGGCGCCGTAGTCGACCCACACCACGTCCTCGCCCGTCAATGTGTGGCCGTACTGGCCCACGAAGCGCCCGGCGGGCGTGGTGCGTTCATGGGGCTGTACCTCGTGCACCGGCCTCTGGCCGATGCCAGGCACCGAATCGTCGCCCGGCGCGGAGCCCAGCAGCACCGGGGTGCTGTCCTGCAGGTGGGCGGTGGGATCGAACACATGGAGCCGCGCTGCCCGTTTGTCCACCACCACGAAGGGCATGCCGGCGTTGTCGTTGGTGCGGGCGATCCATTGCACGAGTTCGCGTGCGTCGTCCGTGGGCGATATCGGGCCGAAATCGGGAACGAGGGGCGGCCTGGTGGCGGCCGCTGCGGGGGCCGAGATTGTGGGCGCATTGGCGCCTTGAATGAGTGAGGTCAGCGGTATGGCGAGTGCCAGCAGCACCGCGCCAATCACCGCACCATTGCGGATGTCTTTCAGGGTGGAGGGCGGGAGTCCCATGGTGTGTATTTCCAGCGAACGCCCCCGCCCAGCGTCTGGGTGCGGGGGCGCCGGATGGCACGGGGTGTCAATTGCGATCGGCTTGCGCGTTGGGCGCCATGGGCATGGTGTTGCTGCGCTGGGTGGTGTCCTGGCTCGGCGTGGTCGGCGTTGCAGCGCCCATGCCAGGGGCTGTGGTCGTGCCCGGAGAAGCCGGCTGGCCCGGGGTGGCCTGGTCCTGCGTGGTCGTTCCCGGACCCGGAGGGGTCGTGGTCGTCTGCGCGTAGACCAGGCCGGCGCCGACGACAGTCAACGCCGCCACGGCGGTGGTGAGGAGTCTGGAGGTTTGCATGATGGGTCCTTTGAAAAAGCTGCATGGAGCAGTGAGAGAAAACAGCCGGAAGATCGGCTGGGTTCAGCCTATGCCTCACGCTTTGCTATTTCTGTTCGTCAACGCACAGACCCATGAACGCTGCGCCGCGATCCTGAACACTTCTTTCAGAGGAGCACGCCATGGCACACACCGCACACATCGTAGGCAAGGTCGAGTACCGTGAAGGCGATGGCCCCAGCATCGTCATTCGCCCCGGTCCCGTGAAGGTCGAGACGGGCCTGAACGACGCCACCCTGAGCTGGGTGGACGAGGAAACGCGCGGCTCGGCGGCCATGCCGCTGGCCGACTTCAAGCGCTACGTAACAGAGGGAAAGATCAAGCTCGCCGCCTGATACAACGGCCGCCAGAGGCACCGAGGGTCCGGCTCCGCCAGCCCAAGGTGCCGTCCCTCCTCGAAGCGCCGCAAGGCGCGCCACCGAGGGGGGAAGCCGCGCAGCGGCGCAGGGGGGGTGTCCGGCGTCAGGCGGCTTGCGGTTGCAGGAACACCCGGGCCTTCTTCGGCGACACCACCAGCGTGTCACCTTCATTGAAGCCCAGTTCGCGGTAACGATCTGCCGACATGCGGGCTTCGATCAGCGGGTCGTAGCCGCCTGGTGCCTGCGCATCCACCGGCAGCAGTTCAAGCCGGGCGATCGGGCCCACCACCACCGCGCGTTCGAGCTTGGCCACGATGCCGGGCAGGCCCGCTGCGTAGCGTTGCACGTCCAGGTCGTGCGGGCGCACGTAGGCGAAGGCCTTGGCGTCCTGTGCGCTGGCGTGTTCGGGCGTGTCGATGGACACGCCCTGCAGGTGCAGCTGGCCTTCGTTGGCGCGGCCGTGGAACAGGTTCACATCGCCCAGGAAGCCGTACACGAAGGGGCTGGCCGGGTGTTCCCACACGTCCTGTGGCGCGCCGATCTGTTCGATCTGGCCCTGGTTCATCAGCACCACGCGGTCGGCCACTTCCAGTGCTTCTTCCTGGTCGTGGGTGACGAACACGCTGGTCACGTGCAGCTCGTCGTGCAGGCGGCGCAGCCAGCGGCGCAGTTCCTTGCGCACCTTGGCATCGAGGGCGCCGAAGGGCTCGTCGAGCAGCAGCACCTTGGGCTCGACAGCCAACGCGCGCGCCAGGGCGATGCGCTGGCGCTGGCCGCCCGAGAGCTGTGAGGGGTAGCGATCGGCCAGCCAGTCCAGCTGCACGAGCTTGAGCAGGTCGAGCACCTTGGTCTTGATCTGCGCGTCGCTCGGGCGCTGGCCGCGCGGCTTCACGCGCAGGCCGAAGGCCACGTTCTCGAACACCGTCATGTGGCGGAAGAGGGCGTAGTGCTGGAACACGAAGCCCACGTTGCGCTCGCGCACGTGAACGTCGGTCGTGTCTTCACCGCTGAACAGGATGCTGCCGGTGTCTGGCGACTCCAGGCCGGCAATGATGCGCAGCAGCGTCGTCTTGCCGCAGCCCGACGGGCCGAGCAGGGCGAGCAGTTCGCCCGACTCGATGTCGAGGTTGACGTTCTTCAGCGCCTGGAAGGTGCCGAACTGTTTGTTGATGTCGCGGATTTCAATGCTCATGATGTCTGTCCCAGCAAATTGGCGTTGGCCGGTGTGGGCCGTTCGGGTGGCAGTTCGGCCAGTGCCTTCAGTTCGCGCTCCATCTGCCATTCGGCGACGGACTTGATCACCAGCGTGACCAGCGCCAGCAGTGCCAGCAGAGAGGCCACGGCGAACGCGGCGACGGACTGGTACTCGTTGTAGAGGATCTCGACGTGCAGCGGCATGGTGTTGGTCTGGCCGCGGATGTGGCCGGACACCACCGAGACCGCACCGAACTCGCCCATGGCGCGCGCGTTGCAGAGAATCACGCCATAGATCAGGCCCCACTTGATGTTGGGCAGCGTGACATGCCAGAAGGTCTGCCAGCCGGAGGCGCCGAGCACGATCGCGGCCTGTTCCTCGTCATTGCCCTGCGCCTGCATCAGCGGAATGAGTTCGCGCGCGATGAAGGGGAAGGTGACGAAGATGGTGGCCAGGATGATGCCGGGCACGGCGAACACGATCTTGATGTCGTGCGCGGCCAGCCAGGGGCCCAGCCAGCCCTGCGCGCCGAACACCAGCACGTAGATCAGGCCGGCCACCACGGGCGAGACCGAGAAAGGCAGGTCGATCAGCGTGGTGAGGAACGATTTGCCCCAGAACTCGTACTTGGCCACGGCCCAGGCGGCGGCCACACCGAACACCAGGTTCAGCGGCACGGCTACGGCGGCGGTGAGCAGCGTGAGGCGGATGGCGGACCACGCGTCCGGGTCCTTCAGCGCTTCCCAGTAGGCGTCGAAACCCTTGCGCAGGGCTTCGGTGAACACGGCGGCCAGCGGCAGCACCAGGAACAGCGCCATGAACACCAGCGCAATGCCGATGAGCGTGTAACGCACCCAGGCCGCTTCGGTGGTGCCCTTGCGGGCGGTGCGCGGAGAAGAGGCGGAGCTCATTGCAGGTTTCCTCCCGAGCGCTTGCGTTGCCAAGTCTGCAGGCCGTTGATGAGCAGCAGCAGAACGAACGAGAGCAGCAGCATGACGAGTGCCACGGCGGTGGCGCCCGCGTAGTCGTATTGCTCCAGCTTGCTGATGATGATCAGCGGCGTGATCTCGGAAATCATGGGCATGTTGCCGGCGATGAAGATGACCGAACCGTATTCACCCACCGCGCGCGCAAAAGCCATCGCGAAACCGGTGAGCAGGGCGGGCGCGATGCTGGGGAAGATCACGCGGCTGAAGGTCTGCCAGCGCGTGGCGCCCAGGCAGGTGGCGGCTTCCTCGAGTTCCTTCTCGGAGTCTTCGAGCACCGGCTGCACCGTGCGCACCACGAAGGGCAGGCCGATGAAGATCAGCGCGATCACCACGCCGTTCGGGTTGAACGCGAGTTGCAGGCCCAGCGGCTCGGTGTACTGGCCGATCCAGCCGTTGCCGGCCAGGATGGCGGTCAGCGAGATGCCGGCCACGGCGGTGGGCAGCGCGAAGGGAAGATCCACCAGCGCGTCCACGATCTTCTTGCCGGGGAAGCTGTAGCGCACCAGCACCCAGGCCACCAGCAGGCCGAACACGGCGTTGACCGTGGCGGCGATCAGCGAGGCGCCGAAGGTCAGCTTGTAGGAAGCCACCACGCGCGGCGCGGTCACGGCCTCCCAGAACTGGGGCCAGGTCAGCGTGAAGGTCTTGAAGAAAAGGGCCGACAGCGGAATCAGCACGATCAGGCTGAGGTACAGGATCGTGAAGCCCAGCGTGATGTTGAAGCCCGGCAGCACACGGCGGCGTGTGCGGCGACGGGCTTCAGAAGGGGCGGCTGCTGCGGGCAGCGTGGCGGTGGTCATGTCGTGGGTCCGGGGCGCTGTGGTGCGTGAAGTGACTCGATCAGGAGGTGCCGGGAACCGGCTTCGCCGGGCCTCTCGCGCCGCCCCCTTTTTCAAGGGGGGACGCGCGAAGCGCGGCGGGGGTTACTTCACGGTGTACAGCTTGTCGAACTGGCCGCCGTCGTTGAAGTGCACCTTCTGCGCTTCCGACAGCGAACCGAAGTAGTCGGCCACGGTGAAGAACTTGATCGGCTTGAAGGCGTCGGCGTACTTCTTCAGCACGGCTTCGTTGCGCGGGCGGATGTTGTGCTTGGCCGCGATTTCCTGGCCTTCAGGGCTGTACAGGAAGTCCAGGTAGGCCTTGGCTTCGGCCGCGGTGCCCTTCTTGTTCACGGTGCGCTCAACGATGGCGACCGGGTTTTCGGCCACGATGGAGGCGCTCGGGTGCACGGCATCGACCTTGCCCTTGCCGAACTCGTTGTCCACCGACACCACTTCGGACTCGAAGGTGATCAGCACGTCGCCGATGTTGCGTTGCAGGAACACGCCGGTGGCGTCACGGCCACCGCGCGCCAGCACCGGCACGTTCTTGTAGAGCTTGCCCACGAACTCGGCGGCGTCGGCATCGCTGCCGCCCTTGCTGCGCACATAGCCCCAGGCGGCCAGATAGGCCAGGCGGCCATTGCCACCGGTCTTGGGGTTGACCACCACGACTTGCACGCCGGGCTTGATCAGGTCGTCCCAGTCCTTGATGTTCTTCGGGTTGCCGTTGCGCACCAGGAACAGCATGGTCGAGGTGGTGGGCGCAGCGCCGTTCGGGAAGCGCTTGGCCCAGTCGGCGGCAACCACGCCCTTGTCAGCGAGGAACTGCACGTCCGTGGTGGTGTTGAAGGTCACCACGTCTGCGTCGAGGCCGTCGGCCACGGCGCGCGCCTGTGCGCTGGAGCCGGCGTGCGACTGGTCAACCTTGATGTCCTTGCCGGTGGACTTCTTGTAGCTCGCCGCGAACGCCACGTTGATGTCCTTGTAGAACTCGCGTGCCACGTCATAGGAGACGTTGAGCAGCGTGGTCTGCGCACCCGCCAGTGCGGAGGTGGACAGGGCGACGGCGGCGAGTGCCGCGCGAAGGGCGTTTTTCATGACAAAGCTCCAGGAAGAAACAGGATGTCACGAATTCTGGGCGCCGCGCCTGAGAAACCAAACGACTTTGTTTTTGTTTCGTTATGCCGACGAGGAATAAAGAAGGGCGGAAACGGGGTGATTCATGCCGGCATGGTGGGTGTAAGGCGACTTTCCACCTCCGCAAACATGTCCCGCAGCCTGGGCAGCCAGTCCCCAGTGGGCCATTGCCCCTTGTCCCGGGTGAAGTCGTATTGCGCCCGCAGCTCTGCGTGGAATGCCCGCGCATTGATCCGGCTCGCCAGTTCCAGGATGTCAAGCATCAGTTCCTGGCCCACGCCGCGGTTGTTCGTTGCCACCTGGTGCGTCAGTTGGCCCAGCTTCACCCGGAGCTCGCGCAGCACCCGGGACAGTTCGTCGACATCGGCAGGCACCACCAGCTGCTGGTTCAGTTTCTGGAAGAGCTCCATGAGATCGACCGGTTTCGTCAGGACATCGTCGATGCCGGCCTCCTGCGCAGCAGATAGCCGGGCCGCTCCGCAGTGCGTGCTCATCGCCATCACCGGCAGGTTGCACAGAGGAGGGGGCAGCGCGCGAATGGCGCGGGCGATGCCAAACCCGTCCAGCAGGGGCATCTGGATGTTGGTCAACACCACGTCGATTCTGCTGGCACCCATCAGCAGATCCACCGCCGTGCGCCCGTCGGCGACCTCAATGACTTTCATGCCGCGCTCCTGCAGTGCCGCGCGCAAGGCACTGCGGCTGAATGTCTCATCGTCAGCGAGCAGAAGCGTCTTGCCCGCGAGCGTCGAGGACGACGCCAGCGCTTCCTCGCGGCGTGCCGCCGAGGCGTGCGCCTGGCACAGCGCATCGATCAATTCGAGTGGCTGGCTGCCCTTGGGGATGAAGGCGTCCACGCCGATGCGATCAAGCCGGGACCTGGCGGGTTGTTGCGTTTCGGACGATTGAACGACGATGGGCATGTGCTCCAGCCCGGGAACACCACCACGGCGAATCGTTTCCGCCGTGTCGTAGCCGTCCAGCACCGGCATGCTCAGGTCGAGCAGCATGGCGTCGTACCGCTTGCGGGCCAGCATCTCCAGGGCCATCCGGCCGTTCTCCGCTTCGTCGACCTGCACCCCCAGTGGCCCAAGCACGTCCCTGGCGCGGGCACGCAACCGTGGGGCGTCGTCGACGATCAGGATCTGCTTGCCATGAAACACCTCCTTCGCGCGTTTCAGAAGGCTCTGTTCATAGGCTTCCAGTGCCTTGCTGCCGATGCGGGGGAAGCGCATCACGAAGCGGGTGAATTCCCCGGCCACCGACGTGCAGGTGATCCTGCCGCCAAAGGCGCGCATGGTGCGTCTGCAGAACGACAGGCCCAGACCGGTGCCTCCCGGCTTGCCCACGCTGTGGAACGGCTCGAACGCCCGCGCGAGCACATCGGGTTTCATGCCGGGCCCGCTGTCTTCCACGGTCACTTTCTGGTCGTCGACGACGATCGTGATGCGCGCGTCCGGACACCCGTTGAAGTAATAGATGGCGTTCTTCAGCAGGTTGAACAGGACGTACACATACCTCGTCTCGTCACCATTGAAGACGAAGTCATCCCGGACCGCGAGCGAAACGCGGCTTCTCTCGCTGGCATTCTGGTAGCTGAATTCGTCCACCGCCTTTCGCGTGACCGCGGCAGCCGACAGGTGCCGGAATTCTGTGGTGTCGATCGGCGTGAAACCCATTTCATCCATCGTCATCTCGATCACCTGCGCGCCCCAGTTGACGGATTGCCGGCATTTGGAGATCTCGCGGTAGATGACTTCCATGTCGGTGGCGGAAACCGAGTGGCTCTGGCCGCTGATGCCGGGGCGCGGCAGGCGCTGGTGGATGAGGTCGATGCGGTACCGGATCTGGTTGATCGGGTTCTTCATCTCCAGGGCGATGCGGCTGGTCAAGGCCTTCACGGTGTCGAGCTTCTCCTGGGCGAGCTGGCCTTTCAGGTTGCTTCGACTGAAGATCATGCCGGCGATCAGCGTGTAAGCCAGCAAATGCAGGTGGACCGAGAAGAAGAAGTCGTGGTTGAGTCCTGCGAAGTTCGGCAGGGTGAGTGCGGCCGCCACGGCTGCCAGCACCACGCCCAGCACCAGATTGCAGAGCGCAACAACGGGCTGGGAGAAAACGATGACAACGAAAAACACCATCGTGACTTCCAGCATCGAACGTAGCACGGAGTAGTTGCTGCCCAACAGCTGGAACGTGGCGAAAAATGGCAGGGAGTAAAGGACCACGCCAAACCAGTACCAGGGCAGGAACCTCTTCCATGACCTCGGCCAGTGCTTGTTGATCAACAGACCAAAGCAGGACAGGGCGCCCGCCAGCCGGAGCCATATGCCCTCGTACTCCAGCGGGGTCACCTGAGTCCAGAGGGCCCCATAGAAGCTGTGGGCCAGCGTGCCGATGAGCCCCACCGCCAGCATGCTGTGCGCGGATCGCTTGGCGTCATCACCGAGCATCCGGTCAAAGTTCGAAAAGCCCCTGAACAGTGTTCGCATCAGCATGGGCGCCTCTCTATTCAATAGGCAAACGTGCAGGCAGCGAACGACATTCCGGCACTGCCCATCAGGAACATCACCTGGTCCCCCGCCTTCGTCCGCGCCTCAAGCCTCGCCTGCGCGAGGGCCGCGGGAATGGAGGCCGAGACGACATTGCCAAACCTGGGGTACAGGTGATATGTCCTGTCGGCGAATCCGAACTCCAGGCCGAGTTCATGCCAGGCCGGGGTGGAAAACGTGTGAGTGAAAACGATGTCGGCCTCTTGCCCTGCACGCCCTGCTTCGGCGAGCAGGTGGGGCAGCTCCGTCTTGAAATGCCGATGCATTTCACCGCCCAGTGCCGAGAAGCGACCCACGCCCAGCTTTCCGGTGTTGTCCGTCAGGTGGCAGAAATTCTCGAAGCCACGGACCGGAATCGTGCACAGATCCGCCAGCTGGGGGTTGGAGCGAATGACGAAGTGGAAGTTGTCTGGTCGATCCGGCAGAAGCAGGGTCGCGGTGGCGGCTTCCCCGATGGTGTAGGAAGGGAGCACGTGATCCAGCTGGTCCGGATGTTCCAGCGAGTAGTTGGCCGGGAACAGCGGGCCGCCAGCCGTCATGTTGAACTCCGCGTTCACCACCAGCGCGTTTCGATACGTGCCTGTATTGAAAAGACTGTCGACAAGGGAGGTCGCGCGGGTCCAGCTCATGCAGGCGTCAGTCACGTCGAAGCATTGCGCTCGCACAAAGCCCAGTGACCTGGCGACCATGTAACTGTTGGCTGGTTCGCGGAAGCCACCGCCGATGCCCACGTAGATGAACAGGTCGATATCCGCCGGCTGCAGGGAGGTCCCCTTCAGGGCAGATGTGACGGCGTGGGACAGGTGGTCAATGGGCCGCTCGAAAGGGGCCTGCCAGTGGCGGGTGACAAGACCGCTGCGGTCCAGAAGGGTGTTGATCAACCGAAGCGTTTTCGGAAGATCCCCTGCGAAGCCCTTGGAGTGGAACCTGATCAGGTCCACCACTTCTTCATTGCCGACCTTTCTTGTGGGAAAGCTCGCGGCCACGTTCTCGATGATCATTGGGTTGACGGTTGTCTCTGCTTTTGACGGCGGGGTTTCGCCCGACTTCTGGTTGGTCGCGGCAACAACGGTCGGGTGAGGCAGGATGGCCCTGCCCACGGAAAACCCCTCCAGAGAACGGTCAGGCCCACATGGCGCGCGGCCTTCGCCGCTCGCCGTGTCTGCCCTCGTTTTTCTGGCACCCTCCCTGGCGGGCATTCTTCAAGCGCCGTTCCGCCCCCGCACGCGAAGGCAACGGAGTGCGGGATTCGATTCACCGAATGGGGATACGCGGGAACAACCCGTCCCGGGCCACATGGCGTGGCCTGTTTTTCACGGATGGTTGGCGGGGTCGGCCCGTACCACCTGCGGGCAGACGCCCTGGACCGATTAGGCCGTCTCGGCCTCCTGCCGCGTGCCCACAGGCACTTCCGCCCCCAGCGACTGCAGCAGCGCCAACCCCAGCGGCCAGTGGCCGTGGCCGGAGTCGACGTTGATGTGGCCCGCGTCGTTCAGGCGGACGAATTCACTGCCCCAGGCGCGGGCGTAGGCGCCTGCGGTGCGCACCGGGCAATACGGGTCGTTGGCACTCGCCACCAGGATGCTGCGGTAGGGCAGGCGCTGGTAAGGAACGGGGGCGAAATCGGCGAGCACGCCGCGCCGTTCGGGGTCTGCGGGGGCGACCAGCAGGGCGCCCTGGATGCGTTCTGCCACCTCGGGTGGCAGGTGGGTCGTGGTGATGCAGCCGAGGCTGTGCGCCACCACCACCACCGGGCCGGGTGCCTGCTCGATGGTCTCACTCAGCCTGGCCACCCAGGCCTTGCGAACGGGTGCCACCCAGTCGTCCTGCTCCACCCGCCGCACCGAGGGCAGGCTGTCGGACCACAGCGTTTGCCAGTGGCCGGGGCCGGAGTTGCGCCAGCCCGGGATGATGATGACGGTGGGTGCTGCTGCCATGCCGCGGGTGCTCAGCGGTTGGGCTGAGGTGTGAGGCGCAGGTAGGGCCGCACGGCCTTGAAGCCCTTCGGGAAGCGCTGCGCGATCTCGGCGGGGTCTTGCAGGGCGGGCACGATCACCACATCGTCGCCGTCTTTCCAGTTGGCGGGCGTGGCCACCTTGTGGCTGTCGGTGAGTTGCAGCGAATCGATGACGCGCAGGATCTCGTCGAAGTTGCGGCCGGTGCTGGCGGGGTAGGTCAGCGTGGTGCGGATCACCTTCTTCGGGTCGATGATGAACACGCTGCGCACCGTGGCGGTGGCCGATGCGTTGGGGTGGATCATGTCGTAGAGCGTGGCGACCTTCCTGTCCGCATCCGCGAGGATGGGGAAGTTCACCGTGGTGTTCTGCGTCTCGTTGATGTCGAGCACCCATTTGCCGTGCGAATCGAGCGGGTCGACGCTCACGGCGATCGGTTTGACGTTGCGCTTCGCGAACTCGCCCGACAGCGCGGCGGTCTTGCCGAGTTCGGTGGTGCACACGGGCGTGAAGTCGGCGGGGTGCGAGAACAGCACCACCCAGCTGTCGCCAGCCCATTGGTGGAACTGGATCGGGCCTGCGGTGGAATCTTGCGTGAAATCGGGGGCGGTGTCGCCCAGGCGAAGCGTGCTCATGAAAGGGGTGCTCCTTGAATCGTTAGATCAGGAATGCATTGTGTTGAGCGGTTCCAGATAACCAAACGACTATGAAGTAGTTTGTTTATGGGCATGCGGCATAAGGCCGATGCAGCCGGCATAGACGCTGAGCGCATGAGCAAAGTCCGAATGCGTCGTTGTGCCTGCTGCCCATGCGGCCCACACTGCATCACATGGCTGCTGTCGCGACGTTCAACCCCGATGGTCTCTGGCTGTCCACTTCCGTGTGCGAAGGCGCAGCGTGCCCGTTGGCGGCCGCGTTGGGTGTGCGCTGGGGCCGCTGGGCCGAAGGGCTGGAGCCCGATGCGGGCTCCGCGGACAGCGCCAGGGCGCTGGTCCATCTGCGGCGCGAGCTTGGCTCGCACGTGATGGAAAAGGTGCGCTTCTCAGGCCAGGATTACGACGGCGCGAACCCGCGGCCGCAGGAACTGGCCGGCGAGGAGGCGGTGGCCTGCGTGTTCCTGCAGGGCACGGCGCTGCTCAGTGTGCGCACGCCGGCAGGCTTCACCAGTTTGCTGTGCGACGCCGGTGACTGGCTTCTTCTGCCCGCTGGCGTGCCGCACGTGTTCGACGCAGGCGAGTCGCCCGACGTGAGTTTCCTGCGGTTGAGCGCGGGCACGCGCGGCTGGTTTCCCTGGCACACCGGCCTGTCCCTGCCGCCCGCGCTGCCGGCCATGGACGCTTTCGTGGAACAGCTGTTGCTCGAGCTGGGCGAAGACATCGAAGGCAGCGGCGCCTGACCGACCCACCGAGGCGCGTGGCCTTCGCTCCATGAGCACAATCGGGCTGCACCGCCCGATCCTCATGGAGAGCACACGATGACATGGTCAGCCCGCACGTATTCAACCTTTGAGCAGGAACGCACGCGCCCGGTGAGAGACCTGGTGGCGGCCATTCCGACGCTGGACGCGCGCACCGCCATCGACCTGGGTTGCGGGCTGGGCAATTCAACGGAGGTGCTCGCCGCGCGTTTCCCGCAGGCGCGGGTGAGCGGGCTGGACAGTTCCGAGGACATGCTGATGGCTGCCCGCGAGCGATTGCCCGACATCCACTTTGAACTTGCCGACATCGGCCACTGGAGGCCGGCGGAGCGGTTTGACGTGATCCTGGCGAACGCCTCGCTGCAATGGCTGCCCGACCACGCGACGCTGTACCCGCATCTGGTGGGGCAGTTGAATCCCGGTGGCTGCCTGGCCGTGCAGACGCCCGACAACCTGGAGGAGCCGGCGCACCGCCTCGCGCGCCAGGTGGCACAGGAAGGGCCGTGGGCCTCGAAGATCGGGCAGGTGCGGCATCCCGAGCGGCACGATGCGGCGTTCTATTACCGGTTGCTCAAGCCGCACTGCCAGGCGGTGGACGTCTGGCGCACCACGTACTTCCACCCACTGGCTGGCGGGCCGCAGGCCGTGGTGGAGTGGTTCAAGGGCTCGGCGCTGCGGCCTTATGTGGGGCCGCTGGGGGAGGGCGAGAAGGCCGACTTTCTGGCGCGTTACCTGGCCGCCGTCACCGAGGCCTATCCGCCGTTGCCCGATGGCACGGTGCTGCTCCCGTTCCCCCGTCTTTTCATCGTGGCTTGCCGCTGAGAAGCCGCCGGGAGGGCGGCGGATGCCCCGGCAAGCCGTGGGTGTTTCCATGGATCGACTCATAACTTAACATTCTAGAATGTATAGTTATGGCGGTTTCCAAGGAGAACTTGCCATGACGGCCACGAACGACCAACGCTGGACCCTGCTGATCACGGTGGGTGCGGCGCTCTTGCTGATCACGCTGGACAACACCGTGCTGTACACGGCGTTGCCCACGCTGGTGCGCGAACTCGGCGCCACGCCTGCACAGGGGCTGTGGATCATCAACGCCTACCCGCTGGTGATGGCGGGCCTGCTGCTGGGCGCCGGCACCCTGGGCGACCGCTTCGGTCACCGCCAGATGTTCCTGGGCGGCCTCGTCGTCTTCGGGTTTGCATCTCTGGCGGCCGCCTTCGCGCCCACGGCGCCCTGGCTCATTGCCGCGCGGGCCCTGCTGGCGGTGGGTGCCGCGGCCATGATGCCGGCCACGCTGGCGCTGATCCGCATCACCTTCGAGGACGAGCGCGAACGCAACCTGGCCATCGCGGTCTGGGGCAGTCTCGCCATCGTGGGTGGCGCGCTCGGCCCCATCGTGGGCGGGTTGCTGCTTCAGCACTTCTGGTGGGGTTCGGTGTTTCTCGTCAACGTGCCGGTGGTGGTCGGGGCTTTCGCCGTTGGCTGGCGCGTGACGCCGCGTGGCCAGCGCGATGCAAGCCGCCCGTGGGATGCGCTGTCGTCGGTTCAGGTGCTGGTGGCGCTCTCGGGCCTGGTCATCGCCATCAAGGAAGTGGCGCATGCCACCCCGTCGCTGCCCGTTGCCCTGTCCGCGCTGGTGGTGGCCCTGGTCGCTGGTGCGCTGTTCCTGCGCCGGCAGGCGCGCCTGCCTTACCCGCTGCTCGACGTGTCGATCTTCCGCAACCCGGCCTTTCTCTCGGGCGTGATTGGCGCCACGGTCGTCACCTTCGCGCTCGGCGGTGTGCAGCTCGCCACCACCCAGCGCTTCCAGCTGGTGGCGGACTTCAACCCCTTGCAGTCCGGCCTGCTGGTGTCGGCGATTGCGCTGGGCTGCCTGCCCAGCGGCTTGCTGGGTGGCGCCTACCTGCACCGCATCGGCCTGCGGCCGCTGATCGCCGGCGGGCTGGCCGTCTCTGCGGCGGGCGTCGTGCTCGCGGCGCAGGGGTTGCATCTGAACCTGGCCTGGCTGGTGGCGGGGCTGGTGCTCGCGGGCTTCGGTCTGGGCGCGGTGATTTCGGTGGCCTCCAGCACCATCGTGGGCCACGTGCCGGCGCACCGCGCGGGCATGGCCTCGTCGGTGGAAGAGGTGTCGTACGAGTTCGGCAGTCTGGTGGCCGTGGCCCTGCTCGGCAGCCTGCTGGCGGCGCTGTACACCGCTGGCGTGCAGTTGCCTGCCGGGGTGCCAGAGCAGGCGCGGGACAGCCTGGCCCAGGCGATGGCACTGGCCGGCCACGACGCTGCTGGCGGGCAGGCGCTGGCGCAGGCCGCTGCCGGTGCCTTCGATCGCGCCTATCTCGTCGTGATGTACGTGGTGGCCGCTTTCATCGGCCTGGGGGCGGTGCTCACGTTCTGGTTGTTGCGCAGTCGCCCTGGCGCGATCGCCTACAGTCTGCGTTCGCACTGAACCCACCGCCAGACACAGGACCTTTCCCATGCGCCCCAGCAACCGAAGCCGGATCCTCGAGGCCGCCATCCGCGTCGTCCAGCGCGATGGCGTGACCGGTGTCACCTTCGACGCCGTCGCGGCCGAGGCCGGCGTCACGCGCGGCGGCATGATGTACCACTTCCCTTCGCGCGAGGCGCTGCTCAAGGCGATCCACCAGCAGCTGGCCGATCAATGGGAAGCCGCGCTGGAGGCGAGCGCCGGCAAACCGGTGAAGGACACCACGGCCGAGGAGCGCATCGCCGCCTATGCCATCACCAGCGCCCAGAGCGCGACGCGTTCGGAGCTGTTGTTCCTGCTGCATTCGTCTGCCGACGACAACAATTCGGCACCGTGGGACGTGGTGGCCGAGCGCTGGGCGCCGCGGCCACCGAGCGATGCCGACGATGTGCAGGCCATGTCGCTCTTCATCGCGCGGCTCGCGGCAGACGGCCTGTGGGTGCACGAGGCCCTGACGAACACCCCCCTGCCGCCGAAGGTGCGCGAACGCGTGGTTCGCGAACTGTCGAACGTGCTGGGCGTGGCGCCGGGCGAAGCGGCCACGGACACGGCCGCGCGGCGCGGCCGCCCCGTGCGTTAACGACCGCGCGTCGAACTCAGGCGTTTCACCACCGCGATGAAGCGGTCCACCTCTTCGCAGGTGTTGTAGAACGCCAGCGAAGGCCGCACCGTGGCTTCCACGCCAAAGCGCCGCAGGATGGGCTGCGCGCAATGGTGGCCGGAACGCACGGCAATGCCTTCCTCGTTCAGTGCCTTGCCCACGTCTTCGGTGCTGTAGCCCTGCAACACGAACGACAGCACGCTGGCCTTCTCGTGTGCGGTGCCGATCAGGCGCACGCCCGCGATGGGTTGCAGGTGGTGCGTGGCATAGGCCAGCAGGTCGTGCTCGTAGCGCGCAATGTTCTCCAGGCCAATGCGCTGCACGTAGTCGATGGCCGCGCCCAGGCCCACCGCGTCGGCAATGTTGCCCGTGCCCGCCTCGAACTTGTTCGGCGGCGGCTGGAACACGGTGCGTTCGAAGGTCACGTCCGCGATCATGTTGCCGCCCCCTTGCCAGGGCGGCATGTCGTCGAGCAGCTCGCGCTTGCCGTAGACCACGCCGATGCCGGTGGGGCCGAACACCTTGTGGCCGGAGAAGACGAAGAAGTCGGCGTCGATCGCCCGCACGTTCACGCGCAGGTGGCTCACCGACTGCGCGCCATCCACCAGCGCCTTCGCGCCAGCGGCGTGCGCCAGGGCCACGATCTCCTGCACCGGCACCACCGTGCCCAGCGCGTTCGAGACCTGCGTCACCGCAACGATCTTCGTGCGGCTGTTGAGCAGCTTGCGGTACTCGTCCAGCCGCACCTGGCCGGTGTCGTCCACCGGAATCACGCGGATGGTGGCGCCTTTCTCGGCCGCGAGCTGCTGCCAGGGCACGATGTTGGCGTGGTGCTCCAGGTGCGAGACGATGATCTCGTCGCCCTGGCCCACGTTCTTCGCGCCCCAGGTTTTCGCCACGAGGTTGATGGCCTCGGTGGCGCCGCGCACGAAGATGATTTCCTCCACCGATGAGGCACCCAGGAAGGCGCGCACCTTCTCGCGCGCGCCTTCGTAGGCGTCGGTCGCGCGCGCGGCCAGCGCGTGCGCGGCGCGGTGGATGTTCGAGTTCTCGTGCTCGTAGAAATACGAGATGCGGTCGATCACCGACTTCGGCTTGTGCGTGGTGGCCGCGTTGTCGAACCACACCAGCTGCCGGCCGTTCACGCGCTCCTGCAGGATGGGGAAGTCGCGCCGGACGGCGTTCACGTCGAAGGGGGCAGACGCCGGCACCTGCGGTGCATCGCCCGCGCCGCGCCGGTCGTTGCCCGGCAGGCCGAGGTCCAGCACGTAGTGGCTGTGACGGCTCGGTGCCGGTGCGCCGGGCAGGTTGGGGGCGTCGCCCAGGAAGTAATAGGGCGAAGCATGGTTGGTGGGCGCGGGCGGGGCGCTGGCGTGCTGGGGCACGCCGAGCAGCTGGCTGCCGGCACGACCGTCGTAACCGGGCGCCGCTTCCAGCGCGTGGTCGGGCACGCCGTTGGGGGCCTGGGCGTGCGGCACCAGCGCCGGGGCAGACGCCCCCGCGTTGGCCGGCGACTGCGCCGAGGTGGGCGCGAGGTTGGCCCCGGGCGGAATTGCACCGAGCGGCACGGCTGACGGGGTGGACGGCCCGCTGGCACCGGGTGGCAGCGACAGCCCGGCCGGTTGCGGGTTGGCCGGCAGCGTCACTCCGCCCGTGGCGGGCGTGGGCACGTGCGGCGGCGAGCCCGGCAGCGCAGCAAAGAAGCTGCTGGCCAGGCGCGCGAGCTCTGCCGGGTCGGGCAGGCCGGGCGGCGGCGCGTGCGAAGCAGTGATGGCATCGAGCGAGGACATGGCCGGGCCTTACTTGTAGGTGTCGGGGTAGTCGTGGAACTTGCCGATCTCCACGTCTTCCAGCACCGCCAGCGCGTCGGGCGTCTGCACCGCGAGCGAGCAGTACAGCGAGATCAGGTAAGACGCGATGGCGTTGCGGCTGATGCCCATGAAGCGCACCGACAGGCCCGGGCTCTGCTCACCGGCAAGACCCGGCTGGTACAGGCCCACCACGCCCTGGCGCTTTTCGCCCACGCGCAGCAGCAGGATCTTCGTCTTGCCATCGGCCACCGGCACCTTGTCGCTGGGAATCAGCGGAATGCCGCGCCAGGTGAGGAACTGCGAGCCGAACAGGCTCACGGTGGGTGGAGGCACGCCACGGCGCGTGCACTCGCGGCCGAAGGCGGCAATGGCCAGCGGGTGCGTGAGGAAGAAGGCGGGCTCCTTCCACACCTTGGTGAGCAGCTCGTCCAGGTCGTCGGGCGTGGGCGCGCCGGTGAGCGGGTAGACGATCTGGTCCGGGTGCACGCTGGCGAGCAGGCCGTAGTCGGCGTTGTTGATCAGCTCGCTTTCCTGCTTTTCCTTGATGGTCTCGATGGTCAGGCGCAGCTGTTCCTTGATCTGGTCGTGCGGGCTGCTGTAGAGGTCGCTCACGCGGGTGTGCACGTCGAGCACGGTGGAGACGGCGTTCAGGAAGTACTCGCGCGGCTGGTCTTCGTAGTCCACGAAGGTGGAGGGCAGCTCGCTCTCGTCGCGCTTGGCGCACAGTACCTGCACGTCCTGCGGGTTCTTCACGCTGTTGAGGCGGTAGATGCCGGCCTCCACCGGTTGCCACTGCAGCAGGTGGGTGAGCCAGCGCGGGCTGATGGTGGACAGGACCGGTGCCGTCTTGGTGGCGTTGGCCAGTTGCCGCGCGGCGTTGTCGCTCAGTGCCAGTTGTGAAGGGGTGTTGTCGGACATGAAAGGGCTCCGTGAAAGGTGTCGAGAGATGGGTTGAAAGGGTGACGGGCAAAAGAAAGCCCTTCGCGTGCTGCCTGTGCAACGCGACGAAGGGCTGGAAGGAAAAGGGTGGGGCCGGACTAGGGCGTGGTGGTGACCTCCCGCGAACGCGCCTGGCTCAGGTTCGCACCCGGGGCCACGTCGTGCGTGACCCAGAGGTTGCCGCCGATGGTGGCGCCGCGCCCGATCGTCACGCGCCCGAGCACGGTGGCGCCGGCGTAGATCACCACGTCGTCTTCCACCACGGGGTGGCGCGCCAGGCCCTTGCTCAGGTGGCCGTTGTCGTCCACCGGGAAACGCTTGGCGCCGAGCGTGACGGCCTGGTACACCCGCACGCGCTGGCCGATCACGGCGGTCTCGCCGATCACCACGCCGGTGCCGTGGTCGATGAAGAAGCCCGCGCCGATGGAGGCGCCGGGGTGGATGTCGATGCCGGTGGCGCCGTGCGCGAGCTCGGCCACGATGCGCGCGAGCAGCGGCACGCCGAGCTGGTAGAAGCGGTGCGCCACGCGGTGGTGGATCATGGCGTGGATGCCGGGGTAGCAGAGCAGCACCTCGTCCACGCTGCGGGCGGCCGGGTCGCCCTCGAACGCCGCCACCACATCGCTGTCGAGCAACTCGCGCAGCGTGGGCAGCGAATGGGCGAAGTCGCGCACCAGTTCGCGAGCCTGCTTTTCAATGGCGGCTTCATCACCGCCGCCGGTGTGGCGGTGCTGGTAGCGCAGCTCCAGGCGCACCTGCGTCAGCAGCGCGTGCAGCGTAGCGTCCAGCGTGTGGCCGATGTAGAAGTCCTCGCCCTCCTGGCGCAGGTCGGGCGGGCCCAGCCGCATGGGGAACAGCGCGCCGCGCAGCCCGTCGAGGATGTTGGACAGCGCGTCGCGCGAGGGCAGCTCCCGGCCGCCCGGTTCGCGCGAGCGCTTCTGCGCGGTGCGCCAGCGCGCGCGCACCTCGGCCAGGTCGCGCACCACCTGTTGCAGGTCGAACAGTTCCATCAGTCCTGCACCCATGGCAAGGCGTGGAAGCGCCAGCCGTCCTGGCCACCGCGGTGCTGGTTCTCGTCGATCTCGCCTTCGAAGCCTTCGAGCACGTTGAACGCCTGCGTGAAGCCCGCCCTGGCGGCGGCTTCGGCGGCCAGCGCCGAGCGCTTGCCGCTGCGGCACAGCAGCAGCACCCGCGCGTCCTTGCCGGTCTTTGCTTCGAGCTCGCGCACGAAGCGCGGGTTGCGCGTGAGGGCGGTGCCGGTGGCCCATGGCACGTGCAGGCTGTCGGGCACGTGGCCCACGAACTTGCGTTCTTCCGCGCTGCGCACGTCCACCAGCACCGCCTGGCCGGCAGACACCAGCGACCAGGCGAGTTCGGGCGGAACACCACCCGCGTAGGGGAGGCCGTGTTGCTGTGCGGTGCGTTCGATGGCCTCCAGGGCATCGATCAGGGCGGGGGATTCGGCGGCGACCGTCATGTTCAGAACCTTTCGTGTGTGAAGACCCGCCTGTCTCTGGCGGGGTTGAAAGCACTCTAAAAGCGCCGCTTCAACACACAAACCATCGTTTTCTTGCTTCTTAATTACCCACACATCTGAGCCGGGGCGACGGTGCCCAAAAAAAACCGGCCGATGCAATCCTCCCCCAGGAGACAACCAGGGTTCTCTGCATCCCCGCATCGGCCGGACCAGTCTGTTTTCAACACCGGTGCATGAATGCTAGGCACGGCGTCGCGCCGCCACAACGAAGCAGAACGGCTATGGATATGCGCTTTGTTTCGTTCGCGGCGGCCCTGCGCAGGCCTAGATTGGCGGGCTCCATTCCACTGGGACGCAACCACCCATGAGCCAACGCAAGCTGCGCCTCGGCGCTTTCATCATGGCCACCGGCCACCACATCGCCGCCTGGCGGCACCCGGGTTCGCAGATCGATTCCGGCGTCAACATCGACCACTACATCGAGGTCGCCCAGACCGCCGAGCGCGGCCTGTTCGACCAGGTCTTCGTCGCCGACAGCCCGGGCATCTGGCAGGTGGGCGACGACGAGGCCTTCAGCCGCCAGGGCCGCATCTCGCACTTCGAGCCGGTCACGCTGTGGGCGGCGCTCTCCGCGGTGACGAAGCACATCGGCTTCGTGGCCACGGCCTCCACCACCTACGAAGACCCCTACCTGCTGGCGCGCAAGTTCGCCTCGCTCGACCACATCAGCAAGGGCCGCGCGGCATGGAACGTGGTGACCACCAGTGCCGAGAACGTGTTCGGCAACTTCGGGCTGGACGCGCATCCCGCGCCCGGCGAACGCTACGCCCGCGCCACCGAGTTTGTCGACGTGGTGAAAGGCCTGTGGGACAGCTTCGACGACGACGCCTTCCACCGCGACCGCGAGTCGGGCGTGTACTTCGACCCGGCGAAGCTGCACGCGCTCAACCACGCGGGGCGGCACTTCAAGGTGCAAGGGCCGCTGAACATCGAACGTTCGCGGCAGGGCCATCCGGTGATCGTGCAGGCCGGCTCGTCCGACGACGGCAAGGAACTTGCCGCCGCCACCGCCGAGGCGATCTTCACCGCCTGGACCAGCGTGGCCGAGGCGCAGGCGTTCTACAAGGACGTGAAGGGCCGCATGGGCAAGTACGGTCGCCGGCCTGAGCAGTTGCTGGTGCTGCCCGGCATCTCGCCCGTCATCGGCCGCACCGAGGCCGAGGCGCAGGCCAAATGGGCCGAACTGCAGGCGCTGATCCATCCTTCGGTGGGCCTCTCCACCATCGCGCCGTTCTGGCCGGGTGAAGACCTGAAGCGCTGGAACCTGGACGCACCGCCACCGTACTACCCGGAGCCGCCCAAGGGCATCAACAGCCGCGCTCATGTGGTGATCGAACTCGCGCGGCGCGAGCGCTTCACCGTGCGCCAGCTCTACGAATACCTGGCCGGCGCGCGCGGGCACTGGGTGGTGATCGGCACGCCGGAAACCATCGCCGACCGCATGCAGGAGTGGTTCGAGAGCGGCGCGGCCGATGGCTTCAACGTCATGCCACCCGTGCTGCCCGCCTCGCTCAACGAGTTCGTGGACCTGGTGGTGCCTGAGCTGCAGCGGCGCGGCCTGTTCCGCACCGAATACGAAGGCACCACGCTGCGCGAGAACCTGGGGCTGGAACGCCCGGCCAGCCGCTATGCGGGGGGCAAGCGGCTCGCGGCCTGATTCGGCCTGGTGCTCACGGGTCGAGGTGCGGTTGCATCAGGGCCGCGAACCACTCGATGAAGGCGTTGAGCCGGCGCGAGCGTTGCCGGCGATGCGGGTAGACGAGCGACACCGGCATGCCCGCTGCGCGGAAGCCCGGCATCACCTCGACCAGTTGCCCGCGCTCCAGCAGGTGCTGCACGTCGAAGCGCGGAATCTGGATCAAGCCCAACCCCGCTTCGCAACAGGCGATGTAGCTTTCGGCGTTGTTGACGAGCACGCGGCTGGGCACCTGCACCGATTGCGGTTGCCCGCCCTGCACGGACTCCCAGGCCAGTTCGCGCCCGCTGGATGCAGAGGCATAGCCCACCGCCCAGTGCCGCTGCGCGAGTTCGTCCGGGTGCGAGGGCATGCCGTGCTCTTCCAGATAGCCGGGGCTCGCGCAGTTGATCAGGGCCGCCCTCCCGAGTGGGCGCACCACCAGGCTGCTTTCGGCCAGGTGGCCGAAGCGCACCGCGCAATCCACGCCTTCCTGCACCAGGTCGATGGCCCGGTCGGTCGAGCCCAGGCTCACCTGCAGCCGGGGGTAGCGGCGCAGGAAACCCGGCAGGGCAGGGGCGATCAGCCGGCGCGCGATGCGGCTGGGCACGTCCACCTTGAGCCGGCCCGACACCTTGCGCTGGCTGGCCTGGAACAGCTGGTCGATGTCCTCCGCCTCGGCCAGGAACGCGCGCACGCGCTCCAGCAGTTGCAGGCCATCGACCGTGGGCCTCACCTGCCGCGTCGTGCGGTGCAGCAGGCGCGCACCCAGTTCAGACTCGAGCTGGTGGATGGCCGCCGACACCGAGGCGCGGGGCAGCTCCAGCGCGTGCGCCGCCTTGATGAAGCTGCTCATCTCGGCGACCTGAACGAACACCCGGTACTGGTCAAGCTTGTCCATGGCGCAATTTAGCTCAAGGTCCGCAGCGCACGAAGCAACCCCTTCCAGGGGCGTCGAGGGTCCGGCTTCGCCGGCCCGAGACGCCGTCCCCCCTCCCAGCGCCGAAGGCGCGCAAGAGAGGGGGGAAGCCGCAAAGCGGCGCAGGGGGGTGTCTCTACTTCGTGGTGTAGCCGCCGTTGATGAGGATGGTCTGGCCGGTGATCCACCAGCCGTCGCTCACCAGATGGCGGATGAAAGGCACCACGTCCTCGATGTCGGTCAGGCCCGTCTTCGAACGTGGCGAGAGCGCTGCGGCGGTCTTGTGGTACGCCACCGCATCGCTGCCTTCCTGGCCGTAGAAGAACGGCGTGTCCATCGGGCCGGGGCCCACGGCGGTCACCGAAATGCCGCGCGCGCCGAACTCCTTGGCCGCCGCGCGGGTGTAGTGCTCCACAGGCGCCTTGGTGCCTGCGTAGGCCGCGTAGAAGGGCGTGAAGGCCCCCAGCAGCGAGGTCACCAGCGTGCAGACCTTGCCATCGTCGTTGACGTGACGGCCCGCTTCCTTGAGAAAGAAGAATGCGGACTTCGCGTTCACGTTCGACATCTCGTCGTACTCGGCCTCGCTGATCTCGGCGAACGGCTTCTTGAGCACCTTGCCCACCGTGTTGATGGCGATGTCGGGCCGGCCCACCGCCGTGACGGCGTCCTTGAACAGCTTCTCGACCGCGCCCGCTGTGGTGAGGTCGGCCTGGATCGCGACCGCCTGTGCGCCGGCTGCCTTGACGGCCGCCACGGTGGCGTCTGCATCGGCCTTGCTGGCCGCGCTGTTGTAGTGAATGGCGATGGCCCTGGCGCCGTGCGTGGCAAGGTCGCGTGCGATCAGCCCGCCGAGGTTCTTGGCACCGCCGGCGACGAGAACCACCTTGCCGTCGATGGAATGGTCTGCCATGGTCGTCTCCCGTGTGAAGGATTGAAGGAGCGCTCAGTCTAGGCAGCCATCGGCCTGGGATCAGCCCGCGCGGGCTGGATGCATTGTCCAGAAAACCAGTCCAATGCCGACGGGGGTCAAAGCGTTTTCAGGAAGGCTTTCAGCGCATCGATGTCCGCCTCATCCAGCGGCAATGGCCGCAGGTGGGGCGACACCCGCAGCGCGCAGGCGTACAGCGGATGGGCCGCCACACCGGCGCGGCCGCTGCGCGTGTCGCCGCCACCGCGTGCGTACAGCCGCAGCACGCCGTCGAGCGTGCCGAACAGGCCGTGGTGCATGTAGGGCGCGGTGCGCGACACGCCGCGCAGGCTGGCGGTGCGGAAGCGCCCCACGTCGTCGCACTGCCCGCTGACCTCATGCCGCCCGAGGTCTTGTGAGGGTTCGCCGAAGAAGGCGATTCCCAGGTTGTGGAACTTGCCGTCGCTCAGCGTGGGGCCGAAGTGGCAGTTGGCGCAGCGGGCCTCGGTGCGGAAGAGGTGAAGCCCGCGCAGTTGCTGATCGTTCAGCGCGCGGCGATCGCCTTGCACGAAGCGGTCGAAGCGGCTGGGCTGGTGCAGCGTTTGCTGGAAGGCCGCGAGCGCATCGCCCATGTCTTGCGCCGAGGTGAGTGCTGCGTAGGCGGGCACGGTGCGCAGGCGTTGCCACACGGCATCCACCGACGCGTTGGCCATCTCGCGCGGGTCGGTCAGTGGCCGCAGCGATTGTTCGGCGAGCGTGCGCGCCGCGCCGTCCCATGCCCAATGGCTGCGCAGGGCGACGTCGTGCAGGCCTGGCGGGTTGCGCCGGCCTGCGCCACCCACGCCCTGGGCCGTGGGCGTGCGCACCGTCCAGCCCTGGTCGGGCCGGTGGCAGCTGGCGCAGGCAACGCGGCCATTGGCTGAGAGGCGTGGGTCAAAGAACAGGCGCTGCCCGAGGTTGAAGAGCTCGCTGTTCCGTGGCGGGGACGGTGCAGGCAGAGAGCCGAGTTCCACGAAGGCCACACCCGGGTCGACCTGGGCCTTCGGCCATGCACCGGGTGGTTTCTCATACGCCTTGCGCAAGTCCATGCCCGATGCGAGCGCGGCAGTCGGGCAGAGCAGGGCGGCCGCGGTGGCCAGTGCCGCCAGCGCGCGGCCGGGCATGCGCATCAGTGGCAGTCCGGCCCCGTCTGGTCGAAGTAGACCTCGAACGCGACGTTGGACGCCCACTTCTGGTGCCGCTGCGTCCATTGCTCGGTCGAGCCGATGGTCTGCACCGCCGCGCGAACGGGTGCGAGCAGCTCGGCGCGGCCTTCGGCCAGCACCGCGTGCAGAGGCTGTTCGTCCGTGGGCGGCAGCGTGGCCGAGAACTTCAGCCATTCCTTGCGGGCCAGCAGGGCGTCGAGTTGCGAGCGGTCCAGGATGGCCGCCGCGCATTCGCCCGTGCGCACGCGCACCAGGGCCTGGGCGGGCGCGTCGAACACCTTCAGCGCGCTACCGATCTGCGTGGCCTGTTGCTGCGCGTGCGTGTTGTCGGCCGATGTGCAGACCACCTGCCCGGAGAGGTCCTGCCAGTGGCGCACGGTGGTGTCGGAGCGCATCGACACACTCAGGCCCGAGGCGTAGCCCGTGGTCAGCACGCGCAGCCCTGCGGGTGCGGGCCGGGCGGCGTCGGGGCGCGCCAGCACGAGGTCCACACGGCCCTGTTGCAGTGCGTTCCATTGCGCGTCGCGCGGTATTGGCACCAGTTCGGCTTCCACGCCCAGTTGTTGCGCGAGTTCCCTGGCGTAGGTCGCATCGAAGCTGCCGTTGGTGTAGTCGCGCTCACCGGTGCTCACCGGCAGATGGCTGGGTGTGATGCCGATGCGCAGTGCGGCCACCGGCAGCGGTGCTGCAACCGCTTCGCGCGAATCGATCGCCACAGCCACGGCCGCGCACAGCGCCGCCAGGCCCAGCGCGGTGAGCCAGAGCAGCTTGCGCAGGGCGCGTTCGTCCGGGGAATCCGATGCGTTCATGGGTCGGAAATTCTGGACCTTCGAACCGACGCGCGTGGCTCGAAATGCGCATAAGCATCTGCGCGATTTGTTGCCGGATATGCATCGCCGATTTCCTTCCTTGGCGGGCGGCGAACGGGCCTCAAGAATCGGCGCGTCCACACAACGATGTGCCGACCCACCGACCTTTGAACCCTGGAGTCACCATGAAACTCGCTACGAAGAAACCGAACACCCGCAGCCGCCTGCGCGCGCTGAGCGCCGCCGCTGCCATGGCCCTGGGCCTGCTGGCACAGCCCGGCACCGCCACCGCCGAGGTGTTGCCTGCCATCAACCTGCAGCTCACGCCCTGGACCGTGATCGCCCGCGAGAAGGGCATCTTCAAGGAAGAGTTCAGCAAGGTCGGCACCAAGGAGGTCAACCTCATCGCCTCCGGTGGCGCAGAGCTGATCGGTGCCGAGACCGCCGCCGTGAGCAAGGGCGCGATATCGATCGCGCAGCGCATGATCTACCCCGCCACGGTGCACCGTGCCAACGGGCTGGACGGCGTGATCATCTGGGCCTCGGAAACCTCCAACCGCTACCGCGCGCCCATCTTGGCGGCGGTGTCGAACAAGTCGGTGAACACGCTGGCCGACCTGGACGGCAAGAAGTTCGGCAGCAGCCGCATCAGCTGCTACTGGTCTGCCCCCACCGAAGCGCTGAGTGCTGCCGGCCTGCCGCTGGACACGCGTCAGACCAAGGGCCGCGTGCGGTACGAATCGATCGACAACGCCTCGGTGGCCATCTCTGCCGTGCTGGCGGGTGCGACCGATGCCACCACCACCCACCTGGCTGCCGGCAACGCCACCGGTGCCTGGCTCTCGGGCAAGCTCAAGGTGATCGGGCACGTGCCGGACGACGGTGTGTACGTGAACCACGCCGGCCGCGTGACGTACTTTGCCAAGCGCGACTTCGTCAACAAGTACCCCGACGCGGTGAAGGCTTTCCTGGCCTCGCGCGAACGCGCCATGGCCTGGACGCTGGACAACGTGGACGAGGCCGCGAAGATCGTCGCGCGTGAAACCCGCGTGCCGGTGGAAGTGGCCAAGTTCCAGATCACCCACCTCGGCCAATGGGAGTTCATGGCGGGCGAGCCCAACGCACAGCGCGCACGCAATTCCATCAAGACCTTCATCGACTGGTACGTGAAGCAGGGCGACGACATTCTGGGCGAACGCCGCCTGACGGACGCGCAGGTCGACGCCTTCGTGGACGGTCGCTTCTTCGCGGGCGGCTCGCACTCCATCTACCACTGAGCGCCATGAACACGCTGACGCAAACCCTTCCTTCCACGGCGCCAGCGTCGGAAGCTTCGTCCTTCGGGGCGAAGCTCCAGCAGTGGCTGGTGCCCAGCCGCGCCATCGGCTTCCTGCTGCCGGCCGGGGTGCTGGCCCTCTGGCAGACCGCTGCTTCACTGGAGTGGATCGACCCCGTCTTCCTGCCTGCTCCCATCAAGGTGGTGGAGGCCTTCTTCAAGATGCTCACCGAGCAGCGCCTGCTGTGGGACTTCGCGGTGAGCCTCTCCATCGTCTCGCAGGGCTTCCTGTACGGCGCGGCCGCCGCGCTGGTGCTGGGCATCGGCTCGGGCCTGTCCAAGCGCTTCGAGCAGTTTCTTTCGCCCACCTTCGACACCATCCGCCACATTCCGGGCATCGCCTGGTTTCCGCTGATCGTGCTGTGGCTGGGGCTGGGCGCGCCGGCCAAGATCCTGGTGATCGCCAAGACGGTGTTCTTTCCCGTCTTCCTCAACACGCTGCAAGGCATTCGCAGCGTGGACAAGAGCTACATCGAACTCGCCGAGGTGATGACGCTCACGCGCTGGCAGCTCGTGCGCAAGATCATCCTGCCGGCCGCCACGCCAACCATCATGGTCTCGCTGCGCTACGCGGCGGGCCTGGCCTGGGCGCTCGTGGTGGTGGCCGAAGGCCTGAGCGGGCTCGAAGGCCTGGGCTTCCTGATCTTCCGCGCACAGGGCCTGTTGCTCACGGACCAGTTGCTGGTCTGCATGGTCGTCATCGGCCTCGTGGGCTTCGGCATCGATCGCACGATGTATCTGCTGCAGCGCCGTGTGTTGCGCTGGAAGCAGGGTTTTGAAGGATAAGAAATGGCTGAACCCGGTCGCCTTGAAGTCAAGGCCGTTTCCAAAAGCTATGCCGTCGCGGGCCGCCCGCGGCTGGACGCACTCGTCAACGCCAGCTTCGACGTGGAACCCGGCGCCTTCGTGACGCTGGTTGGCCCCAGCGGCTGTGGCAAGTCCACGCTGCTGCGGCTCATCCTCGGGCTGGACAAGGACTACGAGGGTGACATCCTGCTGCACGGCGAGCGCATCACCGGCACCAGCCTGTCGCGCGGCATCGTGTTCCAGGACCACCGGCTGCTGCCGTGGATGACGCTGGAGCAGAACATTGGTCTGGCATTGACCAACTCCTCGCTCACGCCCGGCCAGCAGCGAGAAACCATCCAGTCGCACATCGATCTGGTCGGCCTGCAGGGCTTCGAGAAGGCATATCCACACGAACTCTCGGGCGGCATGGCGCAGCGCGGCGCGATCGCGCGCGGCCTGGTCGGGCAGCCAGAAATCCTGCTGCTGGACGAACCCCTGGGGGCGCTGGACGCACTCACCCGCGTGCGACTGCAGGAAGAGCTGCTGCGCATCTGGCGCGCCGAGGGCGTGACGATGATCCTGGTGACGCACGACGTGGACGAGGCCATCTTCCTGAGCGACACCGTCATCGTGATGAACGCCCACCCGGGCCGCATCGTCAAGCAGGTGAAGGTGGACCTGCCACCTGGCCCGCGCGACCGCGTGAGCCCAGCCTTCGCGGCGCTCAAGCGAGAGATTCTCGAAGCCATGGGCGAGGTGACGCCGCACGCCGAACCGCAGCTTGCGGCAGCGTGAGCATGAACGGCATGCGCTCGCTCACCCTGGTTGCTGCGCTGGCTGTTCCGCTCGGCCTGGGCGCGGCGGGCGCACCGCCGTCGTCCGACCTGCCCGACCTTTCCGCCGTGCGCGCGAAGGTTTATGCAGGCGAGTACGCGAAAGCCATCGAGCAGCTCACCCAGCTCACGAAAACCGTGCAGCACGCCGAGGTCTACAACCTGCTCGGCTACAGCCTGCGCCAGATCAAGCGCTACGACGAAGCGGGGCGCTGGTACAACGAGGCGCTGCTGTACGACCCCGAACACCGCCCGGCGCTCGAGTACCAGGGAGAGCTGTTCCTGGCGCTGGGCAATGTCGACGGGGCGCGCAAGAACCTGCGTTACCTGGAACTGCTGTGCTCCGCGCCGCCTTGTGCGGAGTACGAGTTGTTGAAGAAGGCCGTCAGCAAGGCGGCACCTTCTCAGGCCTCCTCGCGCTGAAGTCTTTCTGTCCGATTCTCGGACTGCAGCCCATCCGGCGCCTTCCACGGCAGCCCGGATGGGCTGCTCTCGTTTCCAGCTTCCATCGCTCCGCGATGTGAGCTGACACTTTGCACGCCTGAGGCCACGGGCGATGTGCTCGAAGGCCTGAGCGACGCGAATCTGCTTGAGCTGGTGTTGTGCCAGCACGTTCACGAAGCCCGCCTGCAAGAGGCGGCACAAGTTGCCAACGACTGGCAGCAACGGTCACCGGGCTCCTTCGCCGCCACGGGTGCGCGCGCCTGGCTCCAGTGGCACCAGGGGCAGCCGGAAGCGGCGGCAGAACTGGCGCGGACCGCGGTCGGTCGAGGTGATGCCAGCGCCCTGGCCCACGGTGTTCTTGCGATGAATGCCTCGGGCATCAGTCAATGGGACGAAGCACTGCTTCACGCCCAACAGGCGTCCCGCGAAAGCACTGTGCATCCCTACCTCGCGCTGTTGCTGGCCGAAGTGCATACCAAGCGCGGTGAGCTGCCCCAAGCGCAGCACGCGATTCGCCGTGCCGCGCAACAGGACCGGGGCGATTGCGCGGGGCGGCTGGCCCTGGCGGAGCATCTGCTGGCGCACGAAGCCACGCCCCCGCAAGTGCAGGAAGCCATTGCGCTCGCAACCGCCGTGGTGCAGTCTCACCCCCGTGAGGCGACCGCCTGGGCGCTGCTGGGACTGGGGCAAACGGCGTTGGGGAACTGGAGCCAGGCGCTTCCATACCTTGAGCGCGCCATGCTCCTGCGACCTCACCATGCCGGTTTGATCATCCAGTGGGTGCGGGTGGTGTTGGTGTCGGGCATGAAAAAGCACCTGGACAAGGCCGCCCTCGAAGCGCAACGCGTGACCACCATGGCCCCGGGCGAATGGGCGGGGTGGCTGCTGAGGTACGAAGCGCTGCGCATGCAGGGGCGTTCCGACGCGGCGATCCTGGCGCTTCACGCCGCTTCGGCGTATCACGCCAGCCAGCCAGAACTCTGGCTTGCGATGGCAAGCGCCTGCGCCGCCAGTGGCCAGTTGGCCGCTGCGTCGGAAGCCTTGGACAAGGCCAGGTCGTTGCCAGATCCGAATCAACGGCAGATCGCGACGCTGACGGGCGAGATTGCTTTTCGCAATGGTGATCTGGCGACGGCCTGGACGCACATGGCTGAGACATGGGAGGGACGGGAAGGTCCTCGGCGGCCGCTCGAGCCCGAGTCGGCACGCGAGGCTGGGCGCATGAAGCAGACCATTGCGGTCCATGGCGATTCGCTTGACACGCTGTTCGTGTATTCACGCTGGCTGCCCGCGCTGGCATCGCTAGGCTTCGTGGTCCGGCTCGCCATGCCGGCCGATGTTGGCGCACTCTGGAGGCGGCTTCCCGCGCTGGATGCGGTGGACGTGGCCGAGCGCATCAAGGCCCATTGGCATGAGCCGCTGACGCGTTTGCCGGTGTTGCTGTCGGGCATGACACCTGCTGAGCCGCCTTACCTGAAGCCGGGCGACGACGCGCTGGCACGGGCACGCATCCAGCGCCGTGCGCATGCAGGCCCCTGTCTGATGATCGATCTGGGGCCGCAGCCGGACATCGTTCTGGTCGATGCTCTGGCGACCTGGCAGCGTCGGCATGACGCGCTGGTCGTCAGCAACCGTGCCATTCCGGACGGCTGGCCAGGCGACGGCCGCTGGATGGCGCTGAGTGATGTCGATGTGGAAGAGTTGGCCGCATGGGCGATGACGGCCGACGCGGTGGTGTCGGGCGATGTGCTGTTGTCGCACCTCGTGGGCGCCATGGGTTTGCCGGGACATGTGGTGCTTGCGCGGGAGCACGCGGCCTGGTGGGGCCAATCGGGCACGAGCTGTGCTCTGTATCCTGGCCTGACCCTGTGGAGGCACAGCGACGCATTGAGCTGGCTCGGCATGGGCGAACAATTGCAGCAGCTGCTTGCGCCCGCAGCTGCCGAGGGTTCACCGCAGTGACGGCCAGCTGGTCCGCTCCCACGGGTGTCATCGATCCGGAGATGGCGAGGCTGGGTCGTCTGGTGCGCGAGCGCTTCGCAGATGCCGGCCGTGACGCATGGCGCGCGGGCGGCGCCTGGCACGCGAGCGAAGCGCCACCGCGGCCGGGGAGCCCATCCCTGCCGCAGCTGCGGCAGTTGTCGTGGCAGCCCGCCGGCCAGGACGTGGTGCAAGGCCGTGTTCAGGACAAGTTCAGATTCACTGGCGAGGCGGTGCTGGATGGCGCGCGAACCCTCCGGTTCCGCGGGGAGCTGCACCGCGATCTTCGCAATGGCGCGCTCTACAACTTCGTTCTGGCTTGACGGTAAAGGCTAGACAACCAACGGGTCGGTTGCGGCATGTGCCATCGATGTGTTTGTCGCAGGCCCCAGCGTCTCGAACACGTCCGGCAGCATCCGGTGAATCTGCGCGGCGATGAACATCGCGCCGCCTGGATCACCGAACGTGCCCAGCGTGGGCGGGCCGATCAGGCGGATGCGTGGCAGCGCTCCGCCTCGTGCGGTGATGACGCGGCAATCCGGATCCACCGCATAGCCGATGTCGCAGGCGTCGGGCTGCAGCGTGCCGTGTTCCACCAGCGTGCGCAGCAAGGGGTTGCCGGCGGTGCGCGCGGTGGCGTCGAGGCCGGTGCAGTTCACCACCACGTCGAAGCTGTCGGTGAAGGCGGCGCCGCCACCAGCGGGTTGCAGCAGGGCCTCGATGCGGTGGGCGTCGGATGTGGCATTCAGCGAGCGCAGCCTGGCGGCGATGTGCACCACGCGGCCGGCGGCCAGTGCTTCGTTGTTGATGGCCTCGGTCTGCGGTGGCGAGCGGAAGCGGTGCACGTCGTACCAGGTGCGCACGCTGCGCAGGAAGCGGCGCTGCTGCGCGGCGGGCAGGGTGGGCCAGAGCTGCCAGACGGAGTCGCGCAGGTCGTCGAAGGGCAGGTTCCAGGTGTCGCCGCGCGCCAGTGCTTCGCGGATCTGTTCGCGCAGGGCCTTGATCCAGGTGCGCAGATCGGGCTCCACCTGCGTCAGGAAAGCGGGCGCCGGGCCGAGCAGGCGGTCCAGGTTCTGGCGGCCCACCGGGTGCACGGCGATGCCATTGGCCAGCGGTTGTGCGCGCGGCCGGAGGCCGCGGCGCGAGACCACGGTGACGCCACCCGTGTGGCCCTGCCGCTGCAGGGTGGAGACGACGTCCAGCGAGGTCAGGCCGCTGCCGATGATGAGCACGCGCGCATCTCGGGCGATGCCCAGCAGCCGGGCGGTGACCAGCGGGTTCTCGATCACGCCGGGGTGTTGCGCCAGTGCGGGGTTCAACGGGGCCTGCAGGCGCGGCTCGGCATTGCCGGTCGCCAGCACCAGCAGGTCGGCGGTCAGCGTCTGGCCATGTTCGGTGACCGTGGTCACTTCCTTGTCTGACGACCACGCGTGCACGGCACGGTCCTGCAACGTGCGGATGGTCGAGCCCGTGGCAGGCCAGCTGGCGTGGCGGCGCACCTGGTCTTCCAGGTAAGCACCGAGCACGGCGCGGCGGACAAAAGCCGTGCCGTTGGGCTGCAGGGCCTGCGGGTCGGCCTCGAACACGCCGTTCTTCTGGCACCAGTGAGTGAAGTCTTCCCCGTCGACCGGGTCCACCGCGTGCACCCAGGTCGGGCCGTTGAGCCGGTGGTCGGGGTCGTGCGTGGCGTAGGCCAGGCCGGGGCCGACGCGCTCGCGCGATTCGATGAGCGTGATCGCCAGCGGCAGGGGGCTGTGCCGCACCAGCTGCACCGCGGTGCTCACGCCCGAGAAACCACCGCCGACGATGGTGACGCGGCGCGCCGTCATCGGGCCACGCCCCAGCGGCGAACGGTCACTTTTTCAATGGTCTGGAACACCACGTTCTCCACCAGCAGGCCGATGAGGATGACCATCACCAGGCCGGCGAACACCTTGTCTGTGTAGAGCTCGTTCCGGTTCTGGAAGATGTACCAGCCGAGCCCGCCTTTGCCGGAGGATACGCCGAACACCAGCTCGGCCGCGATGAGCGTGCGCCAGGCGAAGGCCCAGCCGATCTTCAGGCCCGAGAGGATGGCCGGCAGCGCCGACGGCACGAGGATGAGCAGCACGTAGCGCACGCCGGTGAGGCCGTAGTTGCGGCCTGCCATGCGCAGCGTTTCGGGCACCGACTGGAAGCCGGAGAACGTGGCCAGCGCCAGCGGCCACAGCACCGAATGCACCAGCACGAAGACCAGGCTGCCGGTGCCCAGGCCGAACCACAGCAGGGCCAGCGGCAGCAGGGCAATAGCCGGCAGCGGATTGAACATCGAGGTGAGCGTGGCCAGCAGGTCGCGCCCCAGCTGGGTGGACACCGCCAGCGTGGTCAGCACGAAGGCCGACAGGATGCCCAGCGCGTAACCCTGCAGCAGCACCACCAGCGAAGCGCGGGCGCGCACCAGCAGTTCGCCGTTGAACAGGCCTTCCACGAAAGCGTTCGCGGTCTGTGCGAAGGTGGGCAGCAGCAGGTCGTTGTCCTGCCAGCGGGCCAGGCCTTCCCAGACCAGTGCCAGCACCACGAGGATGGCGGCCTTGCGCAGCCAGGCGTGGCGGTGCCAGAGGCGCGTCCAGCCTGGCAGGGGCTGCTCCACCGGCGTGTCGCCCAGGGGTGGCAGGGGGTATTCCGCTTCGGGGCGGATCGGGGGCAGGGCGTGGATGGTCATGTCTGCGCTTCACCAAACAGCAGGTGGTGGATGCGCTGCGCGCTGGCCTGGAAGTCGGCGCCGCCCTGGCTGTCGAAACCGAAGGCGTGCGCGTTGATCTCGGCGCGCAGGCGGCCCGGGCGCGGCGTGAGCACGCCGATGCGGCTGCCCACCAGCAAGGCCTCTTCAATGGAGTGCGTGACGAACAGCAGCGTGAAGCGCACCTGTTCCCAGAGCTCCAGCAGCTCTTCCTGCATGCGCCGGCGCGTCAAGGCATCGAGCGCGGCGAAAGGTTCGTCCATCAGCAGCACGCGTGGCTGCATGGCCAGCGCGCGGGCAATGGCCACGCGCTGCTTCATGCCGCCCGAAAGCTGGTGCGGGTAAGCGTTGGCAAAGTCGGCCAGGCCGACCTGGTCGAGCACGGCGTAGGCGCGTTCCTCGGCCTCGTGCCGGCCCAGGCGGTTGGTTGCCCGCAAGGGAAACATCACGTTGCCCAGCACCGTTTTCCAGGGCGGAAGCTGGTCGAATTCCTGGAACACCACGATGCGGTCGGGCCCAGGGCCGATGATGCGCTGGCCATCGAGCCGGATCTCGCCCTCGGTGGGCGCAATGAAGCCCGCCGCCGCCTTGAGCAGCGTGCTCTTGCCGCAGCCCGACGGGCCGAGCAGCACATAGCGCTCGGCCTCGTGCACCGACAGGCTCACCTTGTGCGTGGCGCGCACCACGTGCTGTTCCGTCGCGTACTGCATCGACACGCCGTCGAACGCCAGCAGCGGCTGCGGCAGCAGCGACGAGTCAGGCGGCGGCACCACGCCCGCGCCGTCCTCGCGCGTGGCGCGCAGCAGGTCCTGCATCGGCGTGCCGATGGCGTGGCGGAAGATGGCATGCGTGGTCATTGGAAGAAGTCCTTCAGGTGAGCCGTGTCCCCTGTCCAGAGTGCCGCGGAACCGGCTTTGCCGGGCCGCAGGCACTGCCCCGGGGGGAGGCGCCGCAGGCGCTTCGGGACGAGTCAATTGGCAGTCGCACTGTGCGGATCGTCGAAGAAGTAGTCTTTTGCCGAAGCCGGTTTGTTCTTGATCGCGCCCACGCTGTGCATGAAGGTGGCGAGCTTGAAAGTGTTCTCTGGCGTCAGCTTGAACTGCACTTCCGGGTTCTTGATGATCGAGAGCAGCAGGCCGCGGTCGATCGCGCCCTGGCCGGTGCGCAGGTAGATGTCGGCAGCGCCCTCGGGGTTGGCGGTGATGTACTGCGCGGCTTCCTGCAGCGCGGCGGTGAAGGCGCGGTACGTCTTGGGGTTCTCGGTGCGGAATTTCTCGGTGGCGTAGAGCACCGTGGCGGAAGAGGGGCCGCCGAGCACGTCGTAGCTGTTGAGCACGATGCGCGCGTTCGGGTTGCCCGCCAGCGCCTGGTTCTGGAACGGCGGGTTGCCGAAGTGCCCGGTGATCTCGGTACCGCCCTTGATGATGGCGGCGGTGGCGTCCGGGTGCGGCACGGCCACCTGCAGCTTGTCGAGGCGGTTGTACTGGTCCTGCCCCCAGCGCTGTGCCGAAGCGAGCTGCAGCACGCGCGATTGCACCGACACGCCCACCGCGGGCAGTGCGATGCGGTCCTTGTCGGTGAAGTCGGCGATCGTCTTCACCGCCGGGTTGTTGGTGACCAGGTAGTACGGGAAGTTGCCCAGCGAAGCCACGCCGCGCACGTTCTGCTTGTCCTTGGTGCGGTCCCAGATGGTGAGCAGCGGGCCCACGCCGGCCCCGGCGATGTCGATCTGGCCCGAGAGCAGCGCGTCGTTCACCGCGCTGCCGCCCGACAGGCGCACGAACTCCACCTTCACGTCCACACCGGCGGCCTTGCCGTGCTTCTCGATCAGCTTCTGCGACTCGGCCACGTTGAGCAGCAGGTAGACCACGCCGAACTGCTGGGCAATGCGGATCTGGCCTTCAGCGTGCGCGGCGAACGACGCGGAAGCGGTGAGCGCAGCGGCCAGCAGGCCATGGACGAAAGTGCGTTTTTTCATGAAAGTGATTGTGTGTGAGGCGTTGAAGAAATCGGAGACAACATTCACCGGGGCACATCGCCCTCGATGGTCGTTCTGTACAAGCGGCGGCGCTGGTCGGCCGGGCAGCCCGCTGCCAGGTGCAGCACCGAGCGGTTGTCCCAGAACACCATGTCGCCCGGCAGCCAGCGGTGGCGGTACACGTAGCGTTCCTGCGTGCTGTGCGCAAACAGCGCCTGCAGCAGCGCCTCGCTCTCGTCGTCGGGCAGGCCGACCACGCGCGTGGTGAAGTGCTCGCTGACGAACAGCGCCTTGCGGCCGGTTTCGGGGTGCGTGCGCACGATGGGCTGTGCCACCGGCGGCACGGCGGCGATCTGCGCGGGTGAAAGATCTGGCCGCCATGGGCTGCGGCGCTGCAGCTCGCCGTACACCTTGAGGTAGCTGTGCTCGGCACGCCGCCCCTGCACCGCGCGCGCCAGTTCAGCGGGCAGCTCGTCCCAGGCCTGGTGCTGGTTGGCGAACAGCGTGTCGCCACCATCGCGCGGCAGCTCCTGTGCGTGCAGGAACGAACCCAGGCTGGGCTTCTCCTTGTACGAAAGATCCGAATGCCAGAACACGCCTGCGTCGCCCAGGCCGATGGGCTTGTCGTCTTTCAGGATGTTGCTGACGATCAGCACCTCGGGCTGTTCGGGCAGGGCGAACTGGTGCAGCACATGGCGTTGCAACGGGCCCCAGCGCGAGCTGAAGGCCACCTGCTGCGCGGGCGTGATGCGCTGGTCGCGGAACACCAGCACGTGGTGTTCCAGGTGCGCGCGGTGCAGGCGCGCAAAGTCCTCGTCGGACAGCGCCACGGTGAGGTCGAGGCCCAGCACCTCGGCGCCCAGCGCGCTGCCCAGCGTGCGGATCTGGAAGTCCTGGCGGACGGGGGGAGCTTCTACAAGGGTCATGGTGTTTCCGATGCTAGGCAGCGCGTCTTGTGCGGTGAACGATCAAAACCGAGCAGCCATATGCGAAAACCGGATATGGCCGCGCGGGTTCAGTTCACCTTCAGCAGGCGCCAGTCGATGCGGTTGTCGGCGCGGTGCGGCACCTCCACCTTGCTGGTGGCCGCCCACGGAATCACCTGGTTGTAGAGCGGAATGTGCGAGATGTACTGGTGGTCCTGCAGCAGCGCCTTTTCGATCAGCTCGTTGCGGTTCTTCAGGTCGGTTTGGGCACGTCCGAGAAGATGTCGATGGTGTGGCTGTCGACCTTCACCACGCGGTCGATGCCCTGCGCGTACACCGCGAAGTTGGAGGTCTTCGCCTTCGCGCGCTCCAGCGAGAACTTCGCGTCGTCGGCGGTGAAGGGGCTGCCGTCGCTGAAGGTCACGCCCTTGCGCAGGCTCAGGCGCAACTGCGTCGGGCTCACGCGCTTCCATTCGGTGGCCAGCGAGGGCTCGGGCTTGAAGGTCTTGCTGTTGTATTCCACAAGCGTTTCGTACACCGCCGCGTGCAGCGTGTTGTTCACGCCCACGTTCTGCGCGTGCACGTCCCACGAGGACAGATCGACGGCGCGGGCCCAGCGGAAGGTCTTGGCGTGAACGGCAGAAGCGCTGGCGGCCAGGGCGGCGGCCAGCAGAAGTGATGAGATGGGGGCGTTGAGGCGCATGCGGGCTTGAATCGGTTGCGATGAATCGGGCCGCGATTGTTTTCCCCGTTCACGCTTTTTGAAACGACCGTCTCGTCATGAGCTTATGCAGCGCCGTGCTGGCAGGTTTTGCGCATAAGCAAACACGAAAAACGCGTCAGGCCGCCTGGCATCGGCGGCGATGATGCGCGGGGCCATTTCGCCCAGCACCCCTTCATTCGAGGTTTGACCTGTGACCGCCGCGAGAGCGTACTTTGACGACGAGAGAATCGAGTTGACCCACTACGGTTCGGCCGCCTGGAAGATCACCGACGGCCAGCACACCGTGCTGCTCGACCCCTATTTCACGCGGCTGCGCTACAGCGGCAACCGCTTTGGCATGCTGCCGGCCAACGCCGCCCCGGGTGACACGCGGCCCGCGCACAATTTCGACGAGATCGTGCCCAGCGACACCGCCACGATCGACCAGCACATACACGACGCCACGCACATCCTGCTGTCGCACGCGCACTTCAACCACTGCATGGACATGCCGCACATCGCGAAGAAGACCGGTGCGCACGTGGTCGGCTCGTACAGCGCCACCAACATCGCCCGCGCCTACGGCGTGGACGAGAAGCAGCTCGTGCCCGTGCGCGGCGGCGAGGACTACGACTTCGGCGGCATCTCCATCCGCGTCATCCCCAGCCTGCATTCGGCGCTGTGCGACAAGTGCTATTTCGACGCCGGCATCGTGCCCGAAGACCTGCAAGGCCCGCTGCCGCTCAAGGCGTTCTCGGAAGGCGGCACTTTCGGCTACCTGGTGCGCTTCAGGCACCACGAAATCCTGCTGTTCGGTTCCATGAACTACATCGAACGCGAGGTGCAGGGCCTGCGCCCCTCCATCCTGCTGGTGCCATCGGCACGGCCCCGGCTGCAGATCTTCCGGTACACCGAACGGCTGCTCAAGGCCACCGGCCTGCCGCGCGTGGTGGTCGCCACCCACTGGGACGTGCAGACCTTCCCCTATGGCGCCGACCAGTCCGCCGCGCTCGACCACGCGGCCGTGTTCCAGGAAGAAGTGCGCGAGACCGCTCCCGACGCGATCCAGGTGCTGCCACGCCACTTCGAGACTTTTTCGGTGCTGCCGGATGGTGAGGTGCGGCGGGCGGGCTGAGGCGGCTAGGTCACGCCGAGGCGGAGGGCCAACGCCGCCAGCGTCAGGGTGAGCACAGGCAGCGTCAGCACGAGGCCGACCCGCGAGTAGTAGCCCCAGGTGATGGTCGTGCCCTTGCGTGCCAGCACGTGAAGCCAGAGCAGCGTTGCCAGGCTTCCGATGGGCGTGATCTTGGGCCCGAGGTCGCAGCCGATGATGTTGGCGTAGACCATCGCCTCCCTGACCACACCCGTTGCGCTGGACTGGTCGATGGCCAGGGCGCCCACCAGCACCGTCGGCATGTTGTTCATCACGGACGACAGCAACGCCGTCAGGAACCCCGTGCCCATCGCAGCACCCGGAACGCCACCTTGCGCAAACCAGTCGAGCAGCGCGGCGATGTGGTCCGTCAACCCGGCATTGCGCAGGCCGTAGACCACCAGGTACATGCCCAGCGAGAAAACGACGATGTGCCAGGGCGCGCCCTTCAGCACCTTGCGCGTGCCAATGACCTGGGCGCTGGCCGCAACGGCAAGAAGGATGGCCGCACCGGCCGCCGCGACCACACTGACGGGAACGCCCAGCGGCTCGAGCCCGAAGAAGCCCACCAGCAGCAGGGCCAGCACGGCCCACCCAGCCCGAAAGGTGCGCAGGTCCCGAATGGCATCGGCAGGCGCCTTCAGCTGGCGGACGTCGTAGGTCGCGGGCAGATCGCGGCGGAAATACAGGTACAGCACCACAAGGCTGGCGCCCACCGACACGAGGTTCACCGGCACCATCACGGCGGCGTATTCGTTGAACCCGATGCCGAAGAAGTCGGCCGAGACAATGTTCACCAGGTTGGACACCACCAGAGGCAGGCTCGCCGTGTCAGCGATGAAGCCCGCCGCCATCACGAAGGCCAGCGTGGTTGCCGCAGAGAAGCCCAGCGCGACCAGCATGGCCATGACGATGGGTGTGAGGATGAGGGCGGCGCCGTCGTTGGCAAAGAGCGCCGCCACCGCGGCGCCCAGCAGGACAATGAGCGCGAACAGCCGGGCGCCCCGGCCACCGCCCCAGCGCGCGAAGTGCAACGCAGCCCATTCGAAGAAGCCGGCTTCATCCAGCACCAGGCTGATGACGATGACCGCCACGAAAGTGGCCGTGGCGTTCCAGACGATGTCCCAGACGACGGGGATGTCGGAGATGTGCACGACGCCGGCGAACAGCGCCGCCAGGGCGCCGAGAGACGCGCTCCAGCCGATGCCCAGGCCACGCGGCTGCCAGATGACGAGAACGAGCGTGAATACAAAGATGAGGACTGCCGCGAGCATGGCAGTCGTTCAGCGCGTGGCCAGCTCGCGGGCGGTGTTCTGCAGCGCCAGCCTGTCGACGCTGGCGGGTGGCAGGCTGACGAGAAACTCCAGGCGGCGGCGGATGGCCAGCAGGGTCTCGCGGAAAGCCTCGAGCTTTTCTTCGTGCGTGCCCTTCGCGTCGGACGGGTCGGGGTAGCCCCAGTGTGCCGTGGCAGGCTGGCCGGGCCAGTAGGGGCAGGTCTCGCCCGCGGCGTTGTCGCACACGGTGATGACCAGGTCCATGTGCGGCGCATCGGGTTTTCCGAACACGTCCCAGGTCTTGCTGCGCAGCCCGTCGGTGGAGATGCCGGCACGTTCCAGCACCTCGATGGCGAGCGGGTTGGGTTGCTGGTTCTCGCGCGGGCTGCTGCCGGCCGAAAAGGCCTTGAAACGGCCCTTGCCCAGGTGGTTCAGCGTGGCCTCGGCCAGGATGCTTCGAGCCGAGTTGTGCGTGCACAGAAAGAGCACGTTGAGGGGTGCGTGGGTGGTCATGTGGAAAACGGGTGGGGCATTCACCTGGCCGACGAAGCGGTCAGCACTTGCAGGTAGCGCTGTCGACGGCGCACGCGGCGCCCTGGCAGCAGTTTTCGGTGAGGTAGCCGAGCACGCCGTTCATCTGCTCGTAGGCGGCGCGATAGACCAGATGTCGACTGGAACGCTCCTGGGTCACCAGGCCCGCCGCCGTCAGCTCCTTCAGGTGGAAGGACAGCGTGGTGCCGGGTATCTCAAGGGCCTCGCTCATCACGCCCGGTGTGAGGCCGGCCTCGCCGTTGACCACCAGCGCACGGAACACACGAAGGCGCAGGGGATGGGCGAGAGCGCCCAGGGCGCGGATGACGTCGATTTCGTTCATGCGGGCAACTATACGATATTTCGAAGATAGTTGAAATATAGGGGGAAACTGCGTTGAATCAACAGCTTGAAAGCTGCCCGGAAAAAAGGAAAGGCCCCGCGGGGCCTTTCTGGTCTCTGCCGCAAGCCATCTTCTGGATGGCGCGGCTGACGGCAGGGCGAATTCAATCGCTCAGCGGCACGTTCTTCCACAGCTGCACTTCCTGCGCGACGATGGCCTGCGCTTCTTCGGATGTGCCGGGCAGTGCGTCCAGGCCCAGGTCGACCAGCTTCTTCTGGATCTCGGCCGAGGCCAGGGCCTGTTGCAGCGCCGCGTTGAGGCGGCTCACCACCGGTGCGGGCGTGGCGGCTGGCACGACGACGGCGTACCAGGGCAGCACGCGGAAGCCGCGCACGCCGGCTTCTTCCACGGTGGGCAGGTTCTCCCAGCCGCGCAGGCGTTTGGTGCCGGTGGTGGCCAGGGGCACCAGGGCACCCGTGTCCACGTGCTGGCGCGCGATCAGCGGGCTCACGAAGGCCACGGGCACACGGCCGGCGAGCAGGTCGGGAATGAACTCGCCCGTGCCCTTGTACGGCACGTGGACCATGTTGATCTGAGCCGTGTTCTTCAACAGTTCACCGGCCAGGTAGGGCGAGGTGCCCTTGCCGCCCGAGGGGAACGACAGCACGCCAGGGTTGGCCTTGGCGTGCGCCACCAGCTGAGCAATCGTCTTGATGTTCAGCGAGGGATGGGCCACCGCCACCACTGGGCCCTGGGCCACCATGCCGACGGCGCGGAAGTCGCTGATCCTGTAGGGCGCGTTGTCGAAGATCACGGTGTTGATGGACAGCGCCGAGCCGGGCAGCGCGATGGTGTAGCCATCGGCCGGGGCGCGCGCCGCGAACGAGGTGCCGATGTTGCCGGCGGCGCCGGCCTTGTTCTCGATCACCACCGGCACCGCCAGTGCCTTGGCCAGCTCAGGGCCGAGCGCGCGGGCGATGGCGTCGTTCGGGCCACCCGGCGGGTAGGGCACCACAAGGGTGATGGGCTTGTTCGGGTAGGCGGGTGCCTGGGCAAAGGCGGGTGCCTGGGCAAAGGCGGGCGCGATGGTGGCCGCGATGGATGCGGCGGTGAAGATGGTGGCGTTGAGCACCCGGGATTTCATGCAAGGTCCTTGGAATTGACGTCAGCGGGAAGAGATGCCGACGAGGACCGGTGAGGGTAGGCAGCCGCACGAAAACCGGCCAATGCGTTTTTCGCAGATCGATAGTTGGCCTGTGGTGGGTCGGCTCAGCGCGGAGGCAGTCGTGTCGGCCCTGCGCTCACCACGTGTGAGCCCAGACAGGCGTAGCGCGCGTGGGCGCGGTCCACCAGCCAGCCGCCGGTGAACAGCGAGAACGCAGGCAGCACCAGCTGCGGGCCGATCACCGCGAACGCCGGGAAGCGCCCGCGAAAGCCCGGCACGCGCACCACCGGGTGCAGGTGGCCGCAGATGGCGGAGTGGCCTTCGTCCACGGTGTGTGGCGCGTGCGCGAAGCTGAACGGGCCATCCACCACGCGGTCGGCCCGCTGCGCGATGCCCAGCTTCGCGTGCACCGCCGCGCGGTCGTGGTTGCCTTCGATCAGCAGCATCTCGAGGCCGGCGTGCCGCGCCAGGAAACGTGCCCAGTCCTCGCGCCAGTGCGCGTCCACCAGCGGGCCGTGCAGCAGGTCGCCCAGCACCCAGAGCGACTGCGCGCCGTGGCGTTCGATCAACGCCGTGAGCCGGTCCAGATCGGCTCGCGTGCCGCCGGCCGGCAGCGCGATGCCGGCGGCGCGGAAGGTGTCGTCCTTGCCCAGGTGCACGTCGGCCACGAGCAGGCGTCGGCGCGCGGGCCAGTAGAGCGCGCGGTCGGCGCACAGGCGCAGCGGCTCGCCCGCGAGCACGGTGTCGAGCGCGTCATCCATGGCGCGCCTGCAGTTCTTCGGCCGCGCGCCGCACGCGGGTCGACCAGTCTTCCGTGCTGAGCTCGCCGCGCACCGTCTCGGCCCACAGCGGGAACGACAGCGGCGTGAGCGTGCGGGGCTGGCGCAGGTCGATGCGGCGCGCTGCGCAGCGCGCCAGCGTGGCGGCCAGCGCCTGCACGTCCATCTGCGCCTCGAACACCTCGCGCCGGGCCTGGGCCAGCAGCAGGTGCTCGGGGTCGTAGCGCTGCAGCACGTCGAACAGCAGGCCGCTGGACGCCTGCAGCTGGCGCAGGCTGTGCTGGGCGGCACCGGGCACCGAGGGCGTGAGCATGCCGGCCACGCGCGCGATCTCGCGGAACTGGCGACGCGCCATCTCGGTGAGGTTCAGGCCTTCGTGCAGGTCGTCCATCAGGTCGTCGGGCGACAGCAGCCGCGCGAGCGTTTGCTCGTCGATGGGCACGGCCTGTGGCGAGGTGAGCACGAAGCCGTAGTCGTTCACCGCGTACACGAAGGTGTTGGGCGCAAGGCGGCCCCAGCGGAGCGCGAACAGCGCGGCCATGCCTTCGTGCACGGTGCGGCCAGCGAAGGCGTAGACGAACAGCGAGCCGCCACGGCGCAGGCGCACCGCTTCCACCAGCAGCGTCTGCGGTGTGGGCAGTGCCGACACGCGCGCCTGCAGATCCAGCAGCGGCGCGAGGGCGCGCAGTTCGGGGCTGTCGCGCGGGCCGGCCAGCGCGGCTTCCACCGCCGCGCCGAGTTCGGTGGACAGCGGCATGCGCCCGCCCTGCCAGCGCGGCACGGTGGCGTTGCTGCCGCTGGTCTTGCGCACGTAGGCGGTCATGCCGTCGACCACCACCAGTTCCAGCGTGCGCCCGGCGAACTGGAAGCGGTCGCGCGGTCGCAGGCGGCTGATGAAGCTTTCTTCGACCGAGCCCAGCGAAGCGCCGCGCAGGAAACGCACCTCGATCGAACCGTCGGCGGTGATGGTGCCGATGGAGAGGCGGTGGCGCAGGGCGACGCGCCGCTCGGTCACGCGGACCACGCCGTCTTCGCCCTGCACGGCGCGGTGGAAATCGGGGTAGTTCTCCAGCGCCTGCCCGCCGCGTTCGATGAAGGCCAGCACGCCTTGCCACTGCGTGTCGGTGAGGGCTGCGAACGCGTGCGTGCCGCGCACCTCGGCCAGCAGCGCGTCGGGCCGGAAGCCGCCGCCCAGCGCCAGCGTCACGCAGTGCTGCGAGAGCACGTCAAGCGACAGGCGGGGCGGGCGGCGCGCCTCGATCTGCCCTGCGTCGATGGCATGGCGCGCGGCGGCGTATTCGGCCAGTTCCAGCGCGTGCGTGGGCACGCAGTGGATCTCGCTGGCCGCACCGGGGCGGTGGTGCGCACGCCCGGCGCGCTGCAGCAGCCGCGCCATGCCCTTGGGGCTGCCCACTTGCAGCACCAGGTCCACGGCGGGAAAGTCCACGCCCAGGTCCAGGCTGGAGGTGGCCACCACGCAGCGCACGCTGCCGTCGCGCAGGCCCTGCTCGGCGGCCAGGCGCAGCGCCGCGTTGAGCGAGCCATGGTGCAGGGCGAGGGTGCCGGGGGCCTCCAGCCAGATCGAGGACAGCGCGCGGTGCCACAGCTCGGCCTGCGCGCGCGTGTTGGTGAACAGGATGGCGCTGCGTGTGCCGGCGATCAGTTCGGCCACGCGCCCGAGTTGCGACAGGCCCAGGTGGCCGGCCCACGCAAAGCGCTCGCCCTCGGCGGGCAGCAGCGTCTTCAGGGTGATGCGCCGCCGCTTCGCCGCGCTGACCACCGGCGCGCCCGGCAGATGGGGCAGCAGCACGTCGCGCGCTTCGTCAATGTTGCCGAGCGTGGCCGAGAGGCCCCAGGTGACGGCGCCGGGCGCGAGAGCGCGGATGCGCGCCAGCGTGAGCTGCAGCAGCACGCCGCGCTTGTTGCCCAGCAGTTCGTGCCACTCGTCCACGATGACGCCGCGCAACCCCGCGAGCTGCGCGGCCGTGTCCGGGTACGACAGCAGCAGCGCGAGCGATTCCGGCGTGATCACCAGCACCTCGGCCTGGCCCTGCCGGGCCAGGCGCCGGTCGCGCGAGGTGGCGTCGCCCGTGCGTTTGGCCACCGTCCAGGGCAGGCCGAGCGCGTCGATGGGGGCTTGCAGCGCCTGCGTGGTGTCGGTGGCCAGCGCGCGCAGCGGGGTCACCCAGAGCAGGCGCAGGCGGGGTGCGGTGTCACCGCGCTGGCGGGCGGTTGAAGGTTCCCGCAGGCCCTCGATCAGCGCGCCACCAAAGGCCGCGAGGGTCTTGCCGCTGCCGGTGGGCGTGACGAGCAGGCCCGATTCGCCGCGCTCCCAGTGACGCCACACCTGCCGCTGGAACGGCGCGGGCGTCCAGCCCTGCGCGGTGAACCAGTCCGCCAGCGCCGTCACAGCCACCGCCTTCAGCGAGCTGGCGCGGCGCGGGGCAGGGCGTAGGCAATGACGGAGTCGCCCGCCTTCGTGCCGAGCGAGCCATGGCCACCGGCGGCCACCACCACGTACTGCCGCCCGTCCTCGCCGGTGTAGCTCATGGGGGTGGCCTGGCCGCCGGCCGGCAGGCGGGCCTGCCAGATCTGTTTGCCGTTGGTGACGTCGTAGGCGCGCAGGTAGTTGTCGATCGTGCCCGACAGGAACGCGATGCCGCCGCCGGTGAGCAGCGGCCCGCCCAGGCTGGGCACGCCCATGCTGAAAGGCAGGGGCACCGGCGTCACGTCGCGCACCGTGCCGTTGCGGTATTTCCAGGCCGTGCGCCCGGTGTTGAGGTCGACGCCGGCCACGTAGCCCCACGGTGGCGCCTGGCAGGGAATGCCCAGCGGCGAGACGAAGGGCGCCATCTTCACCGCGAAGGGCGCGCCGAAGTTCTCGTTGAGTGCGGGCAGCGCACCTTCAGGCCCGTCCTTCTTCTGCACCATCTGCGTGGTGTGGTCGGGCCGGGGCACCAGTTGCGAGGTGAAGGCGAGGTAGGCAGGCGTGGTGAAAGCGATCTGCCGGTCCGGGTCGACCGCGATGCCGCCCCAGTTGAAGACCCCGAAGTTGCCCGGGTACACCAGCGAGCCCTGGGTGGACGGCGGCGTGTAGCGGCCTTCGTAGCGCAGGCGCTGGAAGGCGATGCGGCAGAACAGCTGGTCCAGCGGCGTGGCGCCCCACATGGATTTGCCGGTCAGCGGGGGCGGCTCGAACGACAGCGCAGACACGGGTTGCGTGGGCGCCGTGCGGTCGCCGCTCGCCGCGCCCTGCGGCACGGGCACTTCGCTCACGGCATGCAGCGGCTCACCGGTGCGGCGGTCGAGCACGAAGAGTTCGCCCTGCTTGGTGGGCTGCACCAGGGCGGGCACCTTGTTGCCCTCGATGGTCAGGTCCACCAGCGTGGGTTGCGAGGGCACGTCGTAGTCCCACAGGTCGTGGTGCACGGTCTGGAAGACCCAGCGCAGGCGGCCAGTGCCCAGGTCCAGCGCCACCACGGAGGAGCCGACCCGGCCCGTGGCCTCGCTGCGCTGGCCGCCCCACTGATCGGTGGTCGGGTTGCCCACGGGCAGGTAGACCATGCCGAGCTCTTCGTCCACGCTCATGATCGACCACACGTTCGGCGTGCTTTCCACATATTTCTGGCCGGGCTGTATCGGGGCGGTGTCGCCCTCGGGTGTCGCCGGGTCCCAGTTCCACAGCAGCGCGCCGGTGCGCACGTCGTAGCCGCGCACCACACCCGAGGGTTCGCGCGTGGAGGTGTTGTCGAGCACCGTGCCGCCGACCACCAGCACGCGTTCAGAAACGACCACGGGCGACGTGGAGTAGTAGCCGCCCAGGCGCACATTTGGCATGCCGCGCCAGAGGCTGATCTGCCCGGTGCCGCCGCCGAACGCGCTGCACACCGCGCCCGAGGCGGGGTCGAGTGCGATGACGCGGCCGTCCGCCGTGGGCAGGAACAGCATGCCGGTGCAGCTGGCCACGGCGGGGTTGTCCTGAGCGGCCACGGGCAGGGCGGGGGCGTCGGGGAAGGGCGCGTCCGGCACCGCGTCGGGAGCGGTGCGCGCCGGCGTGTACGACAGGCCCCGGCAGGTCTGGTGCTGCAGGGCCAGCCCCTTCTGCACCTTCGGGTCGTAGCGCCAGAGCTCCTTGCCAGTGGTCGCGTCCAGGGCGATGGCCTGGTGGTGTGGCGTGCAGATGAAAAGGCGGTTGCCGACCTTGAGCGGCGTCACCTGGAAGGTGGTCTCTTCGGGGTCACCCGGCTGGCCGCGCGTGTCGCCGGTGTGGTAGTGCCAGGCGACCTCCAGCTTGCCGATGTTGTCCACCTGGATCTCGCTGAGCGGCGAATGGCGCTGGCCGTGGCCCGTGCGCCCATAGGCATGCCACTCGCCTTCCGGCACCTTGCCGGCGGCCACGGAGGCGTCGCGCGGCGCGTCGGTCAGCGTGCCCTTGACGGCGGTGGGGTCGACCAGCCAGGTGGCCAGGGCCACGCTCACATACAGCGTGATCACCACCGCGAGCGCGCTGCGGCCGCTGTGCCAGCCTGGGAACAGGTGCTCATCGGGCTCGCGGATCTCGGGAGACGGGTTGTGCCGCAGGCGGCGCCCTACCCACGGCGTGATCAGCGCCAGGCCGAACAGGAAGAATACATCCGTGCGTGCGGCCAGCGGCCACCACGCCAGGCCGGTTTCCCACATGCTCCAGAGCAGCGTGGCGAAGAAGAACGTGGCGTAGAGCCAGAGGGCGCCCGCGTACCGGTTCCAGACCAGCACCGCCACCACGAGCAGCACCACCCCGGCCACCACGTAGTACAGCGAACCGCCCAGCGAGAGAAGCCACGCGCCGCCACCAACGAACCACAGCCCTGTGAGCGCGAGAAGAACCGAAAGAAGGGAGAGGAGAAGGCTTCTGTTGGCGGGTGGTGGTGTCATGGGTGCGTCGGTGGTGGGGGTGTCAGTGAGGTCAGTGCGTGGAGGTGGACCGTTTTCGGGGCACCTTGCCGCCCGCCTCGCGCGCTTCCGACAGCCCGATGGCCACCGCCTGCTTGCGCGTCGTCACCCTTTTGCCCGACCCGGTCTTCAGCGTGCCTTCCTTCATTTCGTGCACGGCTTTTTCCACCTTTTCGGCAGCCTTGGGACCGTATCGGGCCATGGTGATCTCCTTGTTGAAGCCATCGCATGTCTTGCGGCAATTTTTTCTGCAGGCTCAATCCTTCCTGGGTTTGCCCGGTGTCGAGCCCGCTTCGTCCTTGCCCACGTTCTGCGACTGGCTGCGCGATGAGCGCCAGGTGCTGAACTCGTCAGAGAACTTCTTGAAGCGTTCCTGGCGCCACTGGTCGTAGTCGTTGTCCAGCGCCCTGAGCTGTTCGCGGCGCCACTGGCGGTAGTCGGCGTCGTGCGCCTGCTCGCGGTTGCGCTGGTGGCGAACCGGGTCCTCGCCGCCGAAGCCGCCGCCGTAGCCACCGGGGCCCGCATAGCCGGCCGCGCGGTAGTCGCGGTCGAGCCCGCTGGAACGGTAGGAATGGTCGCGCTCCTGCTGGTCGAAGGCGCGGTCGCGCTGTCCGTAGCCGTAGTCGCGGCCGAACTCGCCGAGGTCGCCGCTGTCATGCCAGCGCTCTTCCTGACCGCCGCCACCGTAAGAACGGCGCATGCCGTACTGGCCATAGCGGTCGTCCTGGTCGCGTGGGTTGTAGGGCACCTGCGCGTTGCGCGCATCGCGCCAGTCGTCGCGCGACTCGGCGTCGCGGTAGGCACCGAGGCTGTCCTGCTGGCGGCGCCAGTCGTTGTCATTGCCACTGCCCAGCGGGGCGTGGTCGCGACCCCAGCCATAGTCGCCCTGGGGCTGGCGCGAGGTTTCATGCCAGCCCTGCTGGCGCTCGTTCTGGCTGTAAGCCTGTTGCTGCGAACCGCCGCGCTGGCGGTTGCGGTTGTCGTATCGAGCCATGGGAATGTCCTTTCGCTGATCGGTCCTGGAATGCAGGCGCCACGTCGCGGCGCGGCACCTGGTGCCGGTCACGGCAAATGGCGTACCCGGTTCAGCCGAAAGGCAGGGCAGATCGTGGCCACCCCCACGGTCAGCCGCCGCGCGAGGGCGCGGCGGTGGCCGGAAAAACTCGGAAGAGGCGTTACTCCACGGCCTCGATGATGCGGATGTCGCGCACCGCGCCGTTGCCCAGCGCTTTCAGCGCCAGCTGGTACTGCGCGCTGTCGTGCGCGCCCTTCGCCTTTTCCACGCTCTCGAATTCAATCAGCACGGCGCGCTGGTTTTCAGCCGCTTCGTACACCTGAGCGGGCAGGCCGCGTGCCAGAAAGCGCCCGCCGGCCGCCTGAATGGCCGGGCCGGCCAGCTTGGCGTATTCGGCCAGGGCGTCGGGGTTGCTGATCGAACGGTAGGTGGCCATCCAGTAAGCCTTGGGCATGTCGGTTTCCTTGATTTGTTAAGTGGTTGGTAAGGCACTGCACTGTACAAGCGAGCACCAGCCGCTGAACGGTATGGGGCTTGGTACGCTGGGCAACAGACCGCACCAATATGGAAGCGACACTGCACCATGGCTGACATCTACCTCGTCGACGACCATGCCCTCATGCGTGAGGCGCTTCGCAAGGTGCTGGAGAAAAACGGGCACCGCGTGGTGGGTGAAGCAGACGATCCGGGCTCCGCCATCACAGGTCTCAACGAGTTGAAGCCCACCGTGGTCCTGCTCGACCTGCGGCTGGACCACCGTTCTGGCCTCGAGGTGCTGGAACACGTGCAGACACGCCAGCTGTCCTCACGCGTGATCATCATCACGATGTCCAACAACCCCCGTCACGTGGCTGAGGCGCTGCGGCTCGGTGCCCAGGGCTATGTGCTGAAGGATTCGGCCTCGGCCGAACTGCTGCATGCGGTGGAGGCCGTGGTCAACGGAAAGCGATACCTATGCTCGCGGGCATCCGCGCTCGCGGTGGAAGGGCTCATGGCCAGCCAGGCATCGGCCGCTGTCAACTCGCTGTCGGCCCGCGAGAAGCAGGTCGTGCTGATGGTGGTGCACGGCGAAACCAGCGCGGCCATCGCCGAGCGGCTCGATCTTTCCCCCAAGACCGTCGAGTCGTACCGGGCACGGGTGATGGCCAAGCTCGGCGTGAACGACGTGCCCGCGCTCGTGCGCCTGGCGGTGCGCGAAGGGCTCATCGGGCTCGACGACGACTGAGAAATTCCGTGTGGCCGCGCAGATCCGACACCGGGAGATGCTAAGGTGACCTGTCCAGATCACCGAACCCCTCATCAATGTCGTCCGCCATCGCCCGTCAGAAGTTCAGCGTCCTCGGTCTCCTTTCGTTTCTCGCCGCTTGCGGTGGCAGCCCGGGCGGCTCCCAGGAAGCGGTTTCCCCTCCCGTCATCACGCCGCCCGCAGCCTCCACCACACTGGCCGTGAGCGCCAGCACCCTGGCGCTCAGCGTCAATGGCGCGCCGCGCGTGCTCACCGTGGTGAACACGGGCGCTCACCCGGCGGAGTTGGTGGAGGTCGATCCTGCGGTCACGTTTCCGGCGGGCACCAGCCATGTCAGCAACTGCGCCACGCTGGCCCCGGGCGCTTCTTGCGCCATCACCATCACGCCCGGTGCGGTGGCCAGCGCTACCCCCGGCGTGGCGGCACCTGCGGCGGTGGCCCTGTCCATTCGTGGCGGCAACACCAACACGCAGGCGGTTCAGGTTCATGTGCTGGACTACGGCAGCGTCTACCAGGGCGGCCATGTGTTTGCCATAGACGACACCACCGTTTCGACCGGGAGCATCGGCGGCAAGGTGGCAATGGCCACCTCAGGCACGACCAGCTGGAGCCACCACTTTGCCGGGGTGAACAACATGTTCGAGGTGCCAGGCGTGAGCGACAGCTCTGTGGGGCCACTGCCTTCATGCAACGGCAAGGTCGATGGCGCCTGCAACACACAGCTGATCGTGGCGGCACCTGAACACGGGGGCGTGCCGCTGGCGAACTACGCCGCAGGCACATGCACCGGTGCCACACTGAACGGCTACAGCGACTGGTACCTGCCCGCCATCTGCGAGATGGGCCCCAATGCCGCCAACGGATGCCTCGGTGGTGAAACGATGCAGGAAAAACTGCAAACGCCTGGCTACACCAGCTTTGGCGACAGCTGGAGCGCCACGCAACTCGGTGCCGCTCCCATGCCGTTTGCCTGGTTCTATCGGTTCGCGACGCTGGTGGGCGGAGATGCCGCTGTGACGAGCAAGAACACGCTGCTGGCGGCCAGCTGTGTCCGAAGACTGACGCACTGAGGGATCTCTTCACAGCCAGAAAGATAGCTCGGTGTGAAGACTGAAATACTGTATTAACGTACAGTACAATGATGCCAGTCCAGTTGTCACGCGCATGTGGCGCTGATCCCTTTGCTGTTGTCTCCTTGCTCTTCAAGGCTTGCGCCTGTCCACCCACCGAGGTGGGCAGGCCTTTTTTTGCGTGAACGGGCCACGTGAAGTGACGTGAAAAAGCCCGCCAGGGCGGGCTTCGATTGCTGCGCGTCCTCACGCTCAGAGTGGAGGAACGGCAGGGTTCTCGCCCGGCCTGTGGTCGGCTGGCCGTGTTTGCGGGGCGCGGTCCGGGTGGGTCGGGTTGGTGCCGGGCTCGCGATTGTCACCGGGGGGCTGTTGCTCCAGTGGTTTGCCGGGGGTCTGGCCGCCCGGGTTTGATCCGGGCATCTGGTTCATTGATTGGGTCATGCGGGGCTCCGGAGTGAAGGAACAGGATATCTGTCCATGGCCCCAGTGTCGGCCAGCGCGGGGTGAAGCGCGGTCGTCCAGCCGCCTGGTCCGCCGTAGGCGTTTGATCAACAGACGCGTAGGCCTTGTCCGTCGGACCGCTCACACCGCTTCAGCGCCGCGCACGACATTGTTCATCACTGCGCAGGCGCAACTTCTGCGCCCTGGATGCCGTGGCGCTTGAGCGCAGCCGTCACGAACCCGCTGGCTTTCATCTCCTCGACAAAGCCCTTGAGCCAGGCCTGCGCGGCAAGGCGTCCCTTGGGAACGCCCATCGACTGCTCGATCACCATGAAGCGACCCGGCAGCAGACGCACGCCGCCCACCCGCTGCGCGTCCATTTCCAGCTGCTGTTTCACGCCCGCCGCCACATCGAGCCTCTGGGCCAGGAACATGTCTGTGACCGCGGGCGACGTGGGTGCGCGCACCAGGGTGGCGTTCCTGATGTTGCGGGTGAGGAACAGGTCGTAGGCGCTGCCCAGACCCACCACCACTCGCGTGCCGGGGCGGTCGACTTCTTCGTTGCGCTGCAGTGCCGAGTCGTTGCGCACCAGATAGGCGCCCTCGATGATCACGTAGGGCGCGGTGTACTCCATGTCGGCGGCGCGAACCGGGTCGATCGCGACGAACGCGAGATCAACCCGGTTGGCCTTGACCGCATCGACCACGCTGCCTGCCGAGTTGAACAGCACCAGTTCGATCGGCACGCCGAGGCGGCGCGCCGCCTCGCGGGCAAGGTCGACCGACACGCCCTGTGGTTCGCCTGCCGCATTGCGGCTGGCGAGGATCGGGTTGCCGAAGTTGATCGCCGCGCGCAGTTTGCCGGTCGGCGACAGTTCGGCGATGGCGGCCTTCGGCGGTGCCGGGGCCGTCACTGCACAACCGACAACAAGCGCCAGCGTGCCTGCCGCACAGAGGGCTCGACGGGACAGGGCAGCGGCGCTCATGTCAATCGACCTTCACATTGGCGGTCTTGACCAGGTTCACCCAGAACTTGCTGTCTTCCGCGAGGAAGCTCGCGAACTGTTCGGGCGTTGACGACAACGACACCTCGGTGCCTTCCCGTTCCAGCGCGGCCTTGACCGATGGCTGTTGCATGGCGGTGCGCACGCCGTCGTAGACCGCCTTCACCACGGCGGGAGGTGTGCCCACAGGGACGAACATGCCGTACCAGAACTCGATGTTGTATTCAGGCAGGCCGGCCTCGCGCATGCCGGGAAGATCGGGCACCAGCACCGAGCGTTCGCGCGTGCTGACGGCGAGCGCCCGCAGCTTGCCCGCGCTTGCCTGCGGCAGCACCGACGGGGACGTGCCGAAGGTCAGCTGCGTTTCACCCGCCATCACCGAGGTGATCGCAAAGGAGCCGCCACGGTACGGCACGTGCGTCATCTGCGTGTTGGTCAGCAGGCTGAAAAGCGCCGCACCCAGGTGCGGTGCGGAGCCGTTGCCCGAGGTGGAGTAGTTCAGCTTTCCCGGGTTCTTCCTCGCTTCGGCGATCTGGTCGGACACCGAGCGGATGCTGCTCGATGGATTGACCGCCAGCACCAGCGGCGAGGTCGTCATCTTGGTGACGGGGATGAAGTCGCTGGGCTTGTAGGTGAGCTTCGGGTTGAGCGAAGGGTTCACCGAAATCGCGCTGGGGCTCGCGATCATCAGCGTGTAGCCATCGGCGGGCGCCTTGGCCACGATTTCGGCGGCGATGCTCGAACCGTTGCCCGGCTTGTTCTCCACGATCACGGTCTGCCCCAGCGCCTTGCTGAAGGCTTCGCTCATGGAGCGGGCCACATAGTCGGCCGCCCCACCGGGCGCGAACCCGATCACGATGCGGATCGGCTTGTTCGGGTAGGGCGCGGGCTGGGCCCAGGCCTGCGAAGCCAGGGTGCCCAGGGTCAATGCGGTTATCAGAATCCTGCTTTTCATTGCGTGTCTCCTCTTTCGGGTGGTGAATCAAACGTGGCCAGGTATTCGCAGAACGATCTTTCCAAGGTGCGCGCCGGCTTCCATGTGCGCCTTGGCGGCTTCGAGTTGCCTGAAGTCCATCACCCGATCGATGCGGGGCTGGATGCGGCCCGCGGCGATCAGGGGCATCACCTCGGCCACGAAGCGGGGCACGGCGGCGGCGCGCTGTTCCTTGGTGCGCAACTTGTTGGATACGCCGAACAGCGTGAGGCGTTTGGCGTGCAGGGCCTCGAGATCGAGATCGGCGTGCACCACTCCGTCGACATAACCCACGGTCGCCAGACGGCCTTCGAACGCGAGCGCGCGCACGTTCTCGGCGAACACGGTCCCGCCCACGGTGTTGATCACGAGGTCGGCACCGCGCTGGTCGGTGGCGGCCATCACGGCGGGTGCGAAGTCGGCACCGCGCGTGCACAGGCCCACGTCTAGCCCGAGCGGTTTCAGGTCGGCCAGCTTGTCGGCCGACCCCGAGGTGCCGATCACCCGGGCGTCCAGCGCCTTGGCCAGCTGCAGCGACGCAACCCCCACGCCGGACGACACACCGTTGACCAGCAGCCACTCGCCCGCTTTCAGCCGGCCCTGCAGCACCAGCATGTCGAAGGCCACCAGGAAGGTCATCGGAACGCTGGCGGCCTGTTCATCCCCAAGGCCTGCGGGAATCGGCATGGCTTCAATGGCTTCCATCAGCGCGTACTCGGAGAACGCGCCAGGGCAGCGGCCCATCACGCGGTCGCCCGGCTTGAAGCCCGTCACCTCGCTGCCGACGCGCACGACCTCGCCCGCGCCTTCGCCACCGATGGCTTTCCAGCTGCCGGGTTTGCCGTGCAGCCCTCCGAGCAGGAACTCGCCGCGGTTGAGCCCTGCGGCGCGCATGCGCACCAGCAACTGGCGTGGGCCGGGTTCGGGCGTCGGGGTGTCGCGCAATTCGATCACCGAGTCGGTCTCGGTCATCTGCATCCAGTAGGACTGCATGGTGTGGTTCCTTGAGACTCAGCGGCCGGTGAACACCGGCTTGCGCTTCTGCATGAAGGCAGTGCGGCCTTCGGTGTAATCGGCACTCTCGAAGCAGCCGCGAATGAGCGACGCGCACAGCTCGTGGTCCAGGTCCGGCGAGGGTTTGAGGATTTCGCGCGTGATCGCCTTGCCGGCCATGACCGTCAGGGGGGCGTTGTCGGAAATCGTGGCGGTGTACTCGGCCAGCAGCCGGGGAAGTTCGTCGGGATCGCAGGTGCGCGAGACCAGCCCGAGCGCCCGGGCCTCGGCGGAGTCGATGCGGCGGGCGGTGAAGAACAGGTCCTTCGCGGCGCCGGGGCCGATCAGGTCCACCAGGTTCTTCATTGCCGAGTAGCGGTAGCCCAGGCCCAGGCGGCCCGCCGGGATGGAGAAGACCGAGTCGGTCGCGGCGATCCGGATGTCGCAGCTGATCGCCACGTTCACGCCGCCGCCGATGCAGTAGCCGCGAATGCAGGCCAGCGTCGGCTTGGGAAAGTCGTGGATGCCCATCAAGGTGGCCTCGGCCATCTTCTCGTAGTAGGCGACCGCCTCGCGGGCGGCGCGCATGTCTTCGAACTGGGAGATGTCGGCACCCGAAACGAAGGCCTTTTCACCCGCGCCCGAGAACACCACCAGGCGCACGCGGTCGTCGTCCCTGGCCAGATCGAGCAGCGGCAGCACGGCCTCCCACATGTCGACCGACAGCGCGTTGTGGCGTGCCGGGTTGTTGAAGCGGATGTGCAGCGTGCGCTCGTCCAGCCAGGTTTGCACGCGCTCGGTGGTCGAGGTGTAGACGGGTTCGCTCATCAATAGACTCCAGCGGCTTTCATGCGGGCGAAGTCCTCGGCCACAAGACCGAGTTCGCCCAGGATTTCTTCGGTGTGTTCACCGCGGCGCGGGGCCGAGCGCGCGATGGTGCTGGGCGTGCGCTCCAGTTGCACGGGCTGGCCGACCATGCGCTGCGGCCCTTGCCACGGCGAGACCACTTCCTTCACCATGCCCAGGTGCTGCAGCTGCGGTTCCTCCAGCGCTTCGCGCATGTTGCTGATGAGGCCGCAGGCCACGCCTCCGTCGTTCAGGCGTTCGATCCAGTGGGCACGGTCGTGTTCGGCCAGGCGCCGGTTGATCTCGGCGTTGAGCGTCTCGCGGTTGGCCGAGCGCGAGGGTTTGTCGCGGTAGCGCTCGTCGGTGATCCATTCGGGTGCGCCAAGGATGTGGCAGAAGCGCTCCCAGATCTTCGAGCCGAACACGGCGATGTTCATGTAGCCGTCGCGCGCCTTGTAGACCCCGGTCGGGATGCTGGTCGGGTGGAAATTGCCGGCCTGCGTGGCGATGTCGCCGTCGATCAGGTAGCGCGAGGTCTGGAAATCCATCATGTAGACCATGGACTCGAGCAGCGAGGTGTGCAGCCACTGGCCCTTGCCCGAGGTCTCGCGCTCCAGCAGCGCCACCAGCACGCCCTGCGCGGCGAAGATGCCCGCGCACAGGTCGCCGACCGGAATGCCCACGCGCATCGGGCTTTCCCCGGGTTGGCCCGTGACCGACATCAGGCCGCTCATGCCCTGGGCGATCTGGTCGAAGCCGGGGCGCGACGCCAGCGGTCCGCTCTGGCCGAAGCCCGAGATGCTGGCGTACACCAGGCCCGGGTTGGTGGCGGCGAGGGACTCGTAGTCGATACCCAGCCGGAATTTCACGTCGGGGCGGAAGTTCTCCACCACCACGTCGGCCGTGTCGATCAGCCGCTTGAGCGTGGCAATGCCTTCGTCGGTTTTCAGGTTGAGCGTGATCGAGCGCTTGTTGCGGTGGGTGTACTGGTAGTCGGAGCCGTCCTGGCCGCCGAGGGTGTCGTCCCCGCGCATGCTCTCGGGCATCTGCACCTGGACCACGTCGGCGCCCCAGTCGGCGAGCTGGCGGCAGGCGGTGGGACCGGCGCGGACCTGGGTGAGGTCGATCACGCGAAAGCGTTGCAGGGCGGAGGAAGCGGGGATGTGTGGCATGGGTGGTGACCGGGTCATGGCGGACGGAGCCCGGGCGCTGGGCGCGGGCCGTTCCTGCAAGGGATGGGTTGTCTCCGTGTGTTTTGTGGGCGCATGGTGACAGTGGCCTGTTGTGTTGTAAATTGCATCTTTCATATCACTTCATGCAATTTGCTGAACAATCGAATGGCCACCAAACGCACGATCAAACCGTCACTGGCCGACCTGCGGGCCTTCGTCACCGTGGGGGAGCTGCAGAGCTTCGCCGCCGCGGCCGCGTTGCTGCACCTCTCGCAGCCGGCGCTGTCGCGGCGCATCGCCAACCTGGAGCGGGTGCTCGACGTGCGCCTGTTCGACCGCACGACGCGCAGCGTGGAGCTCACCCCCCTGGGTCAGCGTTTTCTCGGGAAAGTCCGCAACGTCATTGCCGATCTCGACCATTCGGTGGTCGACCTCGGTGACGTCGCTCACCTTGAGGTGGGCGACGTGACCGTGGGCTGCGTGTTCCTGGCGGTGTCACATTTCCTGCTGGGCGTGATCGAGCAGTTCCGCAGGGAGCACCCGCACGTGATGGTGCGGGTCATGGAAGAGGGCGCCGACGAAGTGCTCGCCTGCGTGAAGAGCGGAGAGGCCGAGATCGCGCTGAATTACGTCGGCATGCAGGACCCGGAAGTGGAGTTCACACCGATGCTCAATGACCGCTTCATGCTGGCCTGCCGGGTGGACCACCCGTTGGCCAGGCGGCGTTCGGTGCGGTGGGACGAGGTGGTGAAGTACCCCTACGGCCTGGTGTCGCACGCCAGCCGCAACCGGGTGCTGATTGACCAGGCCCTGGCGGATGTGGCCGACCTTCCACGGCCGATCTGCGAGTTTCGCCACGCCTCGACACTCATCGGCTTTGTGGACCGGGGGCTGGGCGTGGCGGTGGTGCCTCAACTCGCTTTGCCACGTCCGTCCGACACGATCGTGGGCATCCCGATCGAAGCCCCTGTGCACCGCACCATCGGGGTGATCCGCCGGCGAGGTCGCAGCCTGTCGCCAGCGGCGCAGGCTTTTGAACATCTGTTGATGGAAGCCTGTCGCGCCACGCAAAAGCCCCGCCGGAAATCGACGGAGTAGCGTCAGGCGATCCGCGTCACACCGTCACGATTTCATCGTTCAGCGCCTCTTCCACCACCTGACGCGACAGCCCCGGTGCGAAGTTCTCGATGAAGCTGTACGCATAGCCGCGCAGCCAGGTGCCACGGCGCACGGCGAGGCGGGTCACGTTGATCTCGAAGAGGTGGCGTGCGTCCAGCGCCTGCAGGTGGCGGTCGCGTTCCGGGTCCACAGCGATGCTGGCAACGATGCCCACGCCCATGCCCAGTTCCACGTAGGTCTTGATCACGTCGGCGTCCATCGCGGTGATCACCACGTTGGGTTGCAGGCCCTGCTTGTCGAACGCGCTGTCGATGTGCGAGCGCCCGGTGTAGCCCTGGTCGTACGTGATGATGGGATGTTCTGCCAGCTGCCGCAGCGTGAGCGGGCCTTCCACCCGCAGCAGCGGGTGGCCGTGGGGCACCACGATGCTGTGCGTCCAGCGGTAGCAGGGCAGCGTGACCAGCTGCGGGTAGGTGGCCAGCGCTTCGGTGGCAATGCCGATGTCGGCCTCGCCGGCGATGAGCATTTCGGCCACCTGCTTGGGCGAGCCCTGGTGCAGGTTGAGCGTGACCTGCGGGAACAGCGCGCGGAAATCGCGCACGGCGTGGGGCAGGGCGTAGCGGGCCTGCGAGTGGGTGGCGGCGATGGACAGGCCGCCTTCCAGGCGCGAGACGAATTCCTTGCCGGCCTGCTTGAGGTTGTCGGCTTCCTGCAGCAGGCGCTCGACGATGGGCAGCAGCGTCTGGCCTGGCGCGGTGAGGCCGGTGAGGCGCTTGCCGGCGCGGGCGAAGATGGTGACGCCCAGCTCTTCCTCCAGCTCGCGTATCTGGCGGCTCACGCCGGGTTGCGAGGTGTAGAGCATGGCGGCGACCTCGGTGAGGTTGAAGCCGTTGCGCGCCGTCTCACGCACCGATCGGAGTTGCTGGAAATTCATGATTCGACTTTCAATTCAATCCACCCGCCGCACGTGAGCTTGCGCAGACCAGAGGCATCGCGGAACCGGCTTTGCCGGGCCGCAGATGTCGCCCCCTCGAGGGGGTCGCGCAAGGCGCGGCGGGGGTGTTTCATAGCAATGCGTCGGCCCAGATGTTCCTGGCCCACGACTTCGCGTACTGCCCTTCCAGCGCATTGGCGGTGGGTGTGAGTCCGCCCGCGCCTTGCACGGCCACCAGCGTCTTCTGCTCGGCGTTCCACTTGTGCACCGACGCGACATGCACCACGTCGGTATCGCTCACGAAGCTGTAGCAGGTGTTGGCGATGATCGGGTCCGGGTTGACCGGGCGGCCCTGGATGAGCGCGATCACCGCATCGGCCGCCACCTTGGCGTGGTTGTTGGCCATGAAGCCGGACTTGGGCATGCCCGGCGCCGACAGCGTCGCATCGCCCAGCACATGGATGCCCGGGGCCACGGTGGATTCGAAGGTCTGGAAGTTCACGCCGCACCACTTGTTGTTGGCGGTGATGAGCCCGGCGGTCTGCGCAATGCGGCCGGCCTGCTGCGGCGGCACCACGTTGAGCACGCCCGCGCGCACGGTCTCGAACTGCAGTTCGATCGTGTTGTTCGCTGCGTCCACGCGCACCACTTCGCTGTTGGGCTTGTATTCCACGATGCCGGGGTACAGCTCGTTCCAGGCCTTCAGGAAAAGCCCCTTCTTGGAGGTGATGTCCGGGTTGGCGTCGAGCACCAGCACCTTGCTGCGTGGCTTGTGGTTCTTGAAATAGAAGGCCACCTGCGCGGCGCGTTCGTACGGGCCGGGCGGGCAGCGGTACGGTGCCTTGGGAATGTGCAGCGCGTACACGCCGCCATCGGGCAGGGCTTCGAGCTGTTTGCGCAGGGCCACGGTCTGCGGGCCGGCTTTCCAGGCGTGCAGCACGCGGGCCTGGGCATCGGCCGTCTGCAGGCCGGGCACCTGGTCGTACTGGAAATCAACGCCGGGCGAGACGATGAGGCGGTCGTATTTCAACGTGTCGCCACGCGCCAGGCGCACTTCCTTTTTTGCCGCGTCGATGCTGATGGCCTCGTCGCGCACCACGCGCACGCCGTGCTTCTTCTGCAGCGCGTCGTAGCCAGTGGTGATGTTCTCGATCTTCTCGCTGCCACCGAGCACGAGGTTGCTCAGCGGGCAGGAGACGAACGCGGCCTCGCGCTCCACCAGCACCACTTCGATCTCCGGTGCCCACAGTCGGATGTACTTGGCGGCGGTGGCGCCACCGAAGCCGCCGCCGACGACGACGACGCGCGCCTTGGGCGCGGAGGACACGGAGGCGCAGCCGGGCAGGGCCAGCGCGGCAGCGGCGCCGCCCGCGGCGGCCAGCAGGTGCCGGCGGTTGAGTTGGATGGTCATGGGGTGGTGCTCCTCGTTGTTATTTCGGTTGGCGGGAGAAGTGGTCGGCCAGGCGGTCGAGCTCGGCGTCGCTGTAGCCCTTGGCGTGCTGGTGCATCACCGTGGCGGGCAACTGGTCGCGCTTGTAGGCCAGCAGCTTGGTCAGCAGCACCTGCTTGTCCTGCCCGTTGATGGAGGGAATGGCGCTGTTGCTCTTGCCACCGGTGCCGTGGCACGCGGCGCAGGACGCGGCCCAGGCGCGGGTCTGCACATCGGGTGCGGTCTGGGCGTGCGCGGTGCCGCACAGCAGTGCGAGCGTGGCGGCCACCAGGCCGAGGGTTCGTTTCATCGTGGGGTCTCCTGTTGTTGAAAAAGAGGTCAGACGGCGGCCAAAGCCTGGTCGAGATCCGCCAGCAGGTCATCGATGTGCTCGATGCCGATGGACAGGCGCACCGCGTCTTCCGGCACGCCCGACTTCTTCAGCTCCTCGGGCGAGAGCTGGCGGTGTGTGGTGGACGCCGGGTGGGTGGCGAGCGATTTCGCGTCGCCGATGTTCACGAGGCGGGTGAAGAGTTGCAGCGCATCAAGGAAGCGCGCACCGGCCGCGCGGCCTTCGCCGGCGGCGGACTTCACGCCGAAGGTGAGCAGGCCCGAGGCGTGGCCGCCCAGGTACTTCAGCGCGAGCGCGTGGTCGGGGTGGCTGGGCAGGCCGGCGTAGTTCACCCAGCTCACCCTGGCGTGTTTCTCCAGGTGCTTGGCCACGCGCAGCGTGTTGGTGTTGATGCGGTCCAGCCGCAGCGAGAGCGTTTCAATGCCCTGCAGGATCAGGAAGGCGTTGAACGGTGAGATGGCCGCGCCCGTGTTGCGCAGCGGCACCACGCGCGCACGGCCAATGTAGGCCGCCGGGCCCAGCGCCTCGGTGTAGACCACGCCGTGGTAGCTCACGTCGGGCTCGTTCAGGCGCTTGAAGCGCGCTTTGTGCTCGCTCCAGGGGAACTTGCCGCTGTCGACGATGGCGCCACCGATGCTGGTGCCGTGCCCGCCGAGGTACTTGGTGAGCGACTGCACCACGATGTCGGCGCCGTGCTCGATCGGGCGCAGCAGCCAGGGCGTGGCCACGGTGTTGTCCACGATCAGCGGCACGCCGTGCCTGTGCGCGATGGCGGCGATGGCCGCGATGTCGGTGATGTTGCCCTGCGGGTTGCCGATGGACTCGACAAAGATCGCCTTGGTGTGTGCGTCGATCAGCGGTTCGAAGCTGGCCGGGTCGCGGTGGTCCGCGAAGCGGGTGGTGATGCCGAACTGCGGCAGCGTGTGCGCGAACAGGTTGTAGGTGCCGCCATACAGCGCGGTGCTGGAGACGATGTTGTCGCCCGCTTCGGTGATGGTCTGGATGGCGTAGGTCACGGCGGCCTGGCCCGAGGCCAGCGCCAGCGCGGCAATGCCGCCCTCGAGCGAGGCGATGCGCTGTTCCAGCACGTCCTGCGTCGGGTTCATGATGCGCGTGTAGATGTTCCCGGGCACCTTCAGGTCGAACAGGTCGGCACCGTGCTGCGCGTTGTCGAACGCGTAGGCGGCGGTCTGGTAGATCGGCACGGCCACGGCCTTGGTGGTGGGGTCCGGCCTGTAGCCGGCGTGCACCGAGCGGGTTTCGAATTGCCAGTCTTTCTGCGCGTCGTTCGACATGAAGGCTCCTTGTGTTGGGAAATTCAGGCGGGTAGGGGTTCGCGTGCGGCAAGCCTGGCACCGGCGGCCGGGTGCTCGGGCCGTGGCAGGCCCAGGTGCTCGCGCAGCGTGCGGCCGGTGTATTCGGTGCGGAACAGGCCGCGCCGCTGCAGTTCGGGCACCACGAGCTGGGTGAAATCCTTCAGGCCGTACGGCAGCGTGGGCGCGAGCACGTTGAAGCCGTCGGCCGCGCCGGTGGTGAACCAGTGTTCGAGCTGGTCGGCGATGGATTCGGGCGTGCCCACCACCGTCCAGTGGCCGCGCGCGCCGGCCACGCGTTCGTAGAGCTGGCGGATCGTCAGGCCTTCGCGCCGCGCGAGGCCGGCGAACAGTTCCTGGCGGCTCTTCCAGCCCTCGGTCACCGGCAGGTCCTGCGGGAACGGGTCGTCCACCGAGTAGCCGGACAGGTCCACGTTGCCGAGGAAGGTGGAGAGCAGGCCGACGCCAAGCACCGGGTCGATCAGCGACTGCAGCTGCTCGAACTTGTCCTGCGCTTCCTGCTGCGTGCGGCCCACGAAGGGCGAGATGCCGGGCAGGATCTTCAGCGCGTCGTGCGAGCGGCCGTACGCGGCCAGCTGGCCCTTGAGGCTGTTGTAGAACCTGCGCGCCTCCTCGGGTGTCTGCTGCGCGGTGAACACCACCTCGGCGCTGGCGGCGGCCAGGTCCTGCCCGTCGCCCGACGAACCGGCCTGCACCAGCACCGGGTGGCCCTGCGGCGAACGGCGCGTCTGCAGGCCGCCGTGCACCTTGTAGTGCGTGCCGTCGTGCGCCACGCGGTGCACCTTGGCGGGGTCGTAGAAACGGTTGGCCGCCTTGTCTTCAATGAAGGCGTCGTCTTCCCAGGTGTCCCACAGGCCTTTGACCACCTGCACGTATTCGCGTGCGCGCTCATAACGCTGGGCGTGGGTAATCTGCTGGTCCAGCCCGAAGCTGCGGGCCTCGAAATCGCTGCCCGAGGTGACGAGGTTCCAGCCCGCGCGCCCGCCGCTCAACTGGTCGAGCGTGGCGTACTTGCGGGCCAGGTGGTAGGGCGGCAGGTAGGTGCTGGAGACGGTGGCCACCAGGCCGATGTGCGTCGTGTTCTGCGACAGCGCGGCCAGCGTGAGCACCGGGTCCAGCGGGTACCACAGCGCGTTCTTCGTCACCACCTCGTCGGGCGGGCCGGGCAGGCCCACGTTGTCGGCGAAGAAGATGGCGTCGAACTTCGCGGCCTCGGCGAGCTGCGTCCATTCGGTGAGCGCGCCAATCTGCCCGCCGGCCGACGGCACCACGTCCGGGTGCCGCCACGCGGCCAGGTGGTGGCCGGCGCCGAAGAAGAAAGCACCGAGGTGCATCTGCCGAGGTGTCGTCATGTCAGAACCCGGCGAGCACGGAGCCCTTGAACTCGGTCTGGATGAAGGCCTTGATCTCGGGCGACTGGTAGGCCTTCACCAGCTTGGCAACCCAGGGCTTGTCCTTGTCGGCCTCGCGCACGGCGATCAGGTTGACGTAGGGGCTCTTGGCGCTTTCCTGCGCGATCGCGTCCTTGCCCGGGTTCAGGCCGGCGGAGAGCGCGTAGTTGGTGTTGATGGCCGAGGCGTCGAGGTCGTCGAGCGAGCGCGGCAGCTGGGCGGCGTCGAGCTCCACGAACTTCAGCTTCTTCGGGTTGCTGGTCACGTCCAGCGGGGTGGCGCGCAGGCCGGCATCGGGCTTGAGCTTGATGAGGCCCTGGTCCTGCAGCACCAGCAGCACGCGGCCGCCGTTGGTGGGGTCGTTCGGAATGCCGACCTTGCCGCCTTCGGGCAGGTCTTTCAGGCTCTTGACCTTCTTGCTGTAGATGCCGATCGGGAAGTTCACCGTGTAGCCGACGGAGGTGAACTTGTAGCCGCGGTCCTTGATCTGGTTGTCCAGGTAGGGCTTGTGCTGGTAGCTGTTGGCGTCGAGGTCGCCCGCGGCGAGCGCGGCGTTGGGCTGCACGTAGTCGCTGAACTCGACGATCTGGATCTTCAGGCCGTCCTTCTCGGCGATCTTCTTCACCTGTTCGAAGATCTGCGCGTGCGGGCCGGCGGTGACGCCGATCTTGAGCGGCTTGTCCTGCGCGAGCAGGGGCGTGGCGATGGTGGCGGCCAGGGCGAGGGCCAGGGTGGATTTGAGCAGTTGCCGTTTGTTGGAAGTCATGATGAAAAAGTCCTTTTGGGAGTTGGAGTGGTGAGGGGTAGGGGAGGAAATCATTTGTGGCTGAGACGGCGCACCGCCCAGTCGCCCAGGCTCTGCACGGCCTGCACGAAGACGATGAGCAGCAGCACCACGGCCAGCATCACCTCGGGCAGGAAGCGCTGGTAGCCGTAGCGGATGCCGAGGTCGCCCAGGCCGCCGCCGCCAATGGCGCCGGCCATGGCCGAGTAGCCGGTGAGGCTGACGAGGGTGATGGTGAAACCGGCCACGATGCCGGGGAAGGCCTCGGGCAGCAGCACCTTGAAGACGATCTGCGGCGTGGTCGCACCCATGGCCTGCGCGGCTTCGATCAGCCCGCTGTCCACCTCGCGCAGCGAGGTTTCCACCAGGCGCGCGATGAAGGGCGCGGCGGCGATCGTCAGTGGCACCACGGCGGCGGCCGTGCCGATGGACGAGCCGGTGATCAGCCGCGTGAACGGAATGATCGCCACCAGCAGGATGATGAAAGGCGTGGAGCGCACCGCGTTCACGATGCCGCCCACCGTGCGGTTGAAGGCCGCGTTCTGAAGCACGCCGCCGTGGTCGGTGAGGCGCAGCAGCACACCCAGCGGCACGCCGATGAGCGCACCCACGAAGCCCGAGATGCCGACCATCACCAGCGTCTCCCAGAACGAGAGCACGAACAGGTCGAGCAGCGCAGGCGGGAACCAGGTTTGCAGTTGTTCAAGCACAGGCCACCTCCTGCACCTGCACGCCGTTGCCACGCAGGTGGCCCACAGCGGCGGTGAGCTGTTCCTGTGCACCACGTGCCAGCACGGCGAGCGTGCCGAACGGGTGGCCCTGCACCTCGTCGATCTGGCCGTGCACGATGTTCAGGTCCAGCCCGAAGCGGCGCACCAGGTCGGAGAGCAGCGGCTGGTCGGATTCCGAACCGGCGAACACCAGGCGCAGCAGACTCGCGGGAGGCTGGCCGGGCACGCCGAGCAGGGCGCGCACGCGCTCGAGCACGTTGGCCGGCAGTTCGCGTGGCACCACGTCGTCGAGCAGGCTGCGCGTGACCTCAACCTGCGGGTCGCTGAACACCTTGAGGGCCTCGCCCTGTTCAACGATCTGGCCGGCTTCCATCACCGCGAGGCGGTGCGCCACCTGCTTGATCACCTGCATCTGGTGCGTGATCAGCACGATGGTGAGACCCAGCTCGCGGTTGATCTGCTGCAGCAGCGCGAGGATGGAGCGGGTGGTTTCGGGGTCGAGCGCGGAGGTGGCTTCGTCCGACAGCAGCACTTTGGGCTGGCTGGCCAGCGCGCGCGCAATGCCCACGCGCTGCTTCTGCCCGCCGCTGATCTGCGCCGGATACCGGTCGCCCAGCTGGCCCAGGCCCACGAGTTCGAGCAGCGGGTTCACGCGCGCCTTGATCTGCTGGCGCGAGAGCCCGGCGAGTTCGAGCGGCAGCGCCACGTTGTCGAACACCGTGCGCGAGGTCAGCAGGTTGAAGTGCTGGAAGATCATGCCGATGTCGCGCCGCGCTTCGCGCAGGCCGGCGGCATTCAGCGTGGTGAGGGAACGGCCGGCGACCGTCACCGTGCCCTGGCTGGGCCGGTTGAGCAGGTTGATGGTGCGCACCAGCGAGCTCTTGCCCGCGCCGCTGCGCCCGATCACGCCGAAGACCTCGCCGCTGCGGATGTGCAGGTCCACGCCGCGCAGGGCGTGCACCGGCCCTTTGGGGCCCCGGTAGGTCTGGTGGATGTTGTCGAGAAGGATCACGAGCTCAGAGCTTGGCGATGGAAACTTCGGTGGACTTCACGAGCGCCACGACTTCCGAACCGATCTGCAGGTCCAGGTCGTTCACCGAGCGGGTGGTGATGACGGAGGTGACGATGCCCCAGGGCGTCTCGACATCGACTTCGGAGACGACGTCGCCCTTGATGATTTCCTTGACCTTGCCCTTGAACTGGTTGCGCACGTTGATGGCTTGAATGGACATGGTGTTTTCCTTGTGTGTGTGGAACGGAGGGGAGAGATTCAGACGGCCCAGCGCAGCGCGTGGGCAGGTTGTGCGGGCCAGACCGGGTCGTTGGACGGCGGCGCGCTGTCGGGGATCTGCAGCACGCGGTCGAGGATGCGTTTCTCGATCGCCGCAAAGGTGGCGTCGCCGCGTGAACGGGGGCGCGCCAGTGGCACGCGTTCGTCCAGTGCGATGGCGCCGTCCTCGATCAGGATCACGCGGTCGGCCAGGGCCACGGCTTCCTGCACGTCGTGCGTGACGAGCAGGGCGGTGAAGCCATGGCGCTTCCACAGGCCTTCGATGAGTTCGTGCATCTCGATGCGGGTGAGCGCGTCCAGCGCGCCCAGCGGTTCGTCGAGCAGCAGCAGCTGGGGCCGGTGCACCAGGGCACGGGCCAGCGAGACGCGCTGGCGCTGGCCACCCGAGAGCTTGGCCGGCCAGTCACCCAGGCGGTCGCCCAGCCCCACCTGGCCGAGCACGGCCTCGGCGTCCTTGCGGTTCTCCATGGGCAGGCCGAGCGCCACGTTGTCGACCACGCGCTTCCAGGGCAGCAGGCGCGCGTCCTGGAACATGATGCGGGTGTCGTCGTGCAGGCCATCGACCTGCTTGCCGTCGAGCAGCAGCTCGCCGCCGCTGGCCTTTTCCAGGCCGGCAACCAGGCGCAGCAGCGTGCTCTTGCCGCAGCCGCTGCGGCCCACGATGGCGACGAACTCGCCCGGTTCGATGGTGAGCTGGTTGTCGCGCAGCACCTCGCGCGCGCCGTAGCGCTTGCTCAGGTGGCGCAGCTGCACGCGCACGCCGGGGGTGTCGGTCTTGTCGGTCATGCTCGTCACGCCTGCGGTTTGAACAGCGGCACGTCGGTCGAGTTGATGCGGCGTGGCAGCAGCTTTTCGGCGAAGAACGTGTCGGCGATCTTTTGCTGCTCAACGATGTTCTGCGGCGTGACCGGGCGCACTGCGTAGCTGCGGCGGCCATTGGCCTGTTCGACGATGCCGGCGTCCAGGCCCCAGAACGGCGAGAGCAGGGCGGCGGCTTCCTTCGGGTTCTGTTTCACCCAGCGGCCGGTCTTCTCGAGCTCGCTGTAGATCACACCGAGCACGTCGGGCCGGGCCTGCGCGAAGCGCGTGCTGGCCAGGTAGTAGCGCTGGTACGAAGCCAGGCCGGTGCCGTCGGACAGCACGCGAGCGTTGGCCTGCTTCTGCGCGGCGGAGAGGAACGGGTCCCACACCACCCAGGCGTCGAGCGCGCCCTTTTCAAACGCGGCCCGGCCATCGGCGGGCGTGAGGTAGGCGGGTTCGATATCGCTGAACGACAGGCCGGCCTTTTCCAGCGCGGCGATCAGCAGGTAGTGCGCGCCCGCGGCCTTGGCAAAGCCCACGCGCTTGCCCTTGAGCTCGCTCACGCTTTTCAGCGGCGAGTCGTTGCGCACCAGGATGGCCTGGGCGGTGGGCGAGGGCGCTTCCTGCGCCACGAAGGTGAGCTGCGCGCCAGCGGCCTGTGCGAACACGGGCACGGTGTCGGCCACGTCAGCGCTGAAGTCGAGGTTGTCGAGGTTGAGCGCTTCGAGCAGCGGCAGGCCGCTGGTGAATTCGTGCCAGCTGAGCCTGGCCCCCAGGGCTTCCAGGCGCTGTTCCAGCGTGCCCTGCAGGCGCAGCACGGCGATGAGGGTGGACGACTTCTGATAGCCCAGGCGAACCGGGCGCGGTGCGTTGCCCTGTGCCAGCGCGGCGCCGGCAGCCAGGGAACCGATGGCGCCCAGAGCGGCGCGGCGGGTGAAGGTGGATTGCGTCATGGTGTTTGTCTCTTGGGGGTTCAGGATTTCTGGTAGCCGGGGTGCCAGCGCAGCCAGTAGCTTTCGAGGCCGCGGGCAAAGACGTCGGCGAGCTTGCCCAGCGCGGCGTAGAGCAGGATCCCGACGAGCACGATGTCGGTCTGCAGGAATTCGCGGGCGTTCATCGTCAGGTAGCCGATGCCGGCCTGCGCCGAGATGGTCTCGGCCACGATCAGGATCACCCACATCAGGCCGAGCGAGAAACGCAGGCCGACCAGGATGGAGGAGAGCGCGCCGGGCAGGATGATCTGCGTGTACAGGCCCCAGCGCGACAGGCCGTAGGTGCGGCCCATCTCGATCAGGCCTGGGTCCACATTGCGGATGCCGTGGAAGGTGTTGAGGTAGATCGGGAAGAACACCGCCACGGCGATGAGGAACAGCTTGGCCGCCTCGTCGATGCCGAACCACAGGATGACCAGCGGAATGAGCGCCAGCGCGGGGATGTTGCGCACCATCTGCACGCTGGAGTCGAGCAGGGTCTCGAAGAACTTCACCGAACCGGTGAGCAGGCCCAACAGCAGGCCGAGCCCGCCGCCAATGGCCAGGCCGATCAGCGCGCGGCCCGCGCTCACCTTCACGTGCGTCCAGAGTTCACCCGAGACGGCGAGCGTCCAGAACGCGGTGACGACGTCGAGCGGCGCGGGCAGCACGCGGGTGGACAGCCAGCCCAGCTTGGACGAGGTCTGCCACACCGCGACCAGCAGCACCGGCACCAGCCAGGGCAGGAAACGTTGCCACGCGCCGCGCAAGGCGGGCGCCAGCCACGATGCTCTGCTGGCCGGGCCGGGCAGCAGGCCCCAGCCAGGCGCGTCGATGGTGTCGGGCACCGGCGTCACCGGGGCCTCGCGAAAGGTCTGAGCCTGAGCCTGCGTCATGCAGAGCCTCCTTGTGATGGATCGGGTTCCAGGAATTCGATGGGGTTGCCGGCCGGGTCGTTGACGCGAAAGCGCAGGTGACCGGCCAGCGGCTGGCTCTCGTCGATCTCAAGGCCCGCGTCAAGCAGCCTGGCGCGAAAGCCCGGCAGGTTCTGCACCTCGAAGGCGAGGTGCGATGGCGAGGGAGAGGCGGTCCAGTTCGGCACGGGCACCAGGTCCACGCGCTGCGAAGCGGCGAAGAAGCGCAGCGCGTTGCCGGCACCGAGGCGGAATTCCTTCAGGCCCAGCAGCTCGCCGTAGAAGTGCCGCACCAGCGCCTGCTGGCCAGCGGGAAAGCCCAGCTGCACGTGGTGGATGGAGTGGATGCTCATGGCGCGTCCTCAGCTCTGCGCGGCGCGCGGCACGAACACGTTGGCGACCGTTTCACCGAAGGGGCCGGTGAGCGCGGGGCCGGGCAGCTTCTCGCGCAGCTTGCGCGGCAGCAGCGGGAACACCAGTTCGGCGAAGCGGTAGGCCTCTTCCAGGTGCGGGTAGCCCGAGAAGATGAAGTTCTCCAGCCCGAGTTCGGCGTATTCCTGGATGCGCGCGGCCACGGTTTCGGGGTCGCCCACCAGCGCGGTGCCGGCACCGCCGCGCACCAGGCCCACGCCAGCCCACAGGTTGGGGCTGATCTCCAGGTCGGCGCGGGTGCGCTTGCTGCCTTCGGCGTGCAGCGCGGCCATGCGGCGCTGGCCTTCGGAATCCATCTTGGCGAACGCGGCCTGCGCGCGGGCTGGATGCGACGACCCAGGGGTCTTCGCAGGAACGGCCAGTGGGAATCAGCACGCCTTCATAGCCCAGGCTGTCCGCGGCCTGCGCCACCTGCTTGAGGTAGTCGTGGTTGAGCTGCCGCCCACCTTGCGCCGTACCAAGGTAACGGCTGTCGCCGTGCGTGGGGATGAACCAGAAGATGTTGAGACCCATGGCCGTTCTCCTCAAGCCGCGTTCACGGCGGCTTCAAGCACGTTGATCTTTTTCGGGATCAGCTTGAGGTTGAGGAAGGTGTCGGCGATCACCTGCTGTTCCTGCAGGATCGCCTTGGTGATCGGGCCGGTGCCGTAGACGGCGCGGGCCACGGAACGGTCCACCACCGGCTTGGGCAGGCCCCACAGCGGCGCGAACTCGGCGGCGAGCGCATCGCGGTTGGCGCTGCCCCACTGGTCGAGCTTGTTGATCTCCTCGATCACGATCCTGATGACGTCGGCGTTTTTCGCCGCGTAGTCCAGCGTGGAGAAGTAGTAGGCGCGGTTGTTCACCACACCGGTGGCGTCGGCCAGGATGCGGCCACCCAGGCCCACCTCGGCGGCGGCGAGGAACGGGTCCCAGATCACCCAGGCATCGACCGCACCCTTCTCGAACGCGGCGCGCGCATCGGCCGGTGGCAGGAAGACGGACTGAACGTCCTGGTACTTCAGGCCGTTCTTCTCCAGCAGCTTCACCAGGAAGTAGTGAACGTTGGAGCCCTTGTTGTAGGCGACCTTCTTGCCCTTGAGATCGGCCACGGTCTTGATGGGCGAGTCCTTCTGCACCAGCACGGCTTCGGTGGCGGGGCGCGGCACGGTGGCGGCCACGTAGGCCAGCGGCGCGCCGGCGGCCTGCGCGAAGATCGGCGGGGCTTCGCCCACGTCACCGAAGTCGATCGAGCCGACGTTGAGGGCTTCCAGCTGCACCGGGCCGGCGGTGAACTCGGTCCAGCTCAGCTTCACGCCCAGCGGGGCGAGGCGCTGTTCCAGCGTGCCGCGGCCCTTGAGCAGGCTGAGAAAACCTTTCTGGTGGCCGACGCGCAGCACGCGGTTGGCGGTTTGCGCCTGTGCGGGCAGGCTGGGCAGGGAAGCAAGTGCGGCAGCGCCCACGCCAGAGAGGACGAAGCGGCGGCGGTTGGAAAAATCGAAGGTCATCGGGGTCTTTTCAGTTGTTGAAAGGGCGCTGCGCGCTTTCGCGGCAGCGATGCTCCAGGCGGCGGCGGTGGTGGCGAGCAGCCTGGCAATCTGGCGGCGCAGGTCGGCCGCATCGAAGGGCTTGGACATGGCGGTCTCCGCGAGTCGGCAGGGCGTCAGGGTTGCGACACCACCACCGCTTCGTTGACCTTGATGGCCTTGGGAATCAGCTTCAGATCGAAGAAGGTGTCGGCGATCTTTTGCTGGTCGGCCGCCACTGCGGCGGTGATCGGCTTCACGTTGAACTCGTAGCGCTGCAGCGCGAGTTCCACCACTTCCACCGGCAGGCCTTGCAGCGGCGCGATGAGTTCGGCGGCCTGGCGCAGGTTCTTCTTGAGCCAGATGCCTTGTTCCACCGAGTCGGCGAACAGCGCTTCGATCACCTTCGGGTTCTTCGTGACGAAGTTGCGGGCACCCAGGTAGTACTGGTAGTTGTTGACCACGCCGCCCGTGCCGTCGGCCAGCACGCGGGCGCCGGTGGCTTTCTCGGCGGCGGCCTGGAACGGATCCCAGATCACCCAGGCGTCGACGTTCTTGCTCTCGAACGCAGCGCGGCCGTCGGCCGGCGCCAGGTAGACAGGGGTGATGTCGGTGATCTTCAGGCCGTGTTTTTCCAGCTGCTTCACCAGCAGGTAATGCACGTTGCTGCCCTTGTTCAGCGCGACCTTCTTGCCCTTGAGCTCGGCGACCGACCTGATCGGCGAATCCTTCGTGACGAGGATGGCTTCGGCGCGCGGCGCGGCCGGGTCGTAGCCGAAGTAGACGAACTGCGCGCCGGCGGCCTGCGCGAAGATGGGCGGGGCTTCACCCACGTAGCCCACGTCCACCGCGCCCACGTTCAGGCCTTCAAGCAGTTGCGGGCCGGCGGGGAATTCCACCCACTTCACTCCGAAGCCCAGGGGGCTGAGCTTCTTCTCCAGCGTGCCCTGTGCCTTCTGCAGCACGAACAGGCTGGCGGACTTCTGGTAGCCGATGCGCAGTTCGCCCTTGCCCTGCGCTTTCGCTTCGGGCACCGGCAACAGCAGCAGCGCGAGGCCGAAGGCAGCGACGACGAAGACCACGAAGCCGATGGCCCAGCGCTTCAGGTGGTGGATGCGTGAAGGCGCGACGGGTTCGCCGGCCTCGGGGTGGTGCTGGAACAGTTCACTCATGATGGGAAACCTCTTGACGAAAGCGCAGGCAAAGGCCGTCCAGGCCACCCGCGCGGTGGCTGAAAAAATGCGGATCGGGGATGCGGGGGAGATGGGCCGGGTGGTCCCGGCTCTCAGCGGGTCAGACGCTACATCGCACCTGAGCGAACGGCACGGGCGCGAACCCGGCCGTGACCGGCATTCGCAGGCCTTCGTGAAGGAGGGTGCTCACCGCGTCGTCCAGTCGTTCGCCAATGTCGCGACCGACCTGGTACTGGCCTTCGGTGTCTTTCGGAATCTGCGCGTCGGTGGCGTAGACCCCGGGGAGAATGTGCCGCGCCGCGAGCGACTGCAGCACGGGGCGCAGCGCGTAATCGAGCGCGAGCATGTGGTGCGGGCTGCCGCCGGTGGCCAGCGGCAACACCACCTTGCCCTTGAAGGCCGACTGCGGCAGCAGATCAAGAAAGACCTTGAGCACGCCGCTGTAGGCCGCCTTGTAGACCGGCGTGGCCACCACGATGGCGCGGGCGGTTTCCACCTGGCTCACCGCCGCGCGTATCGACTTGTGGCCCACGTCCGCCAGCAGCAGGGCCTGCGGCGAGAGGTCACGGATGTGGAGGCGTTCGATCAGCGCGTGGCGCAGACCGAGCCGTTGGGACACCGCGTCGAGCAGCGCCGCCGAGCGCGAATGCTCGGACGGGCTGCCAGCGATCAGAAGAATGGACACGGTGCGGTTCCCTGAAACGTTCTTGTTGTTGTGTGTGACAGCAGCGCGGTCGGCTTACTTCTTGGTGTAGATCTGGTCGAAGCTGCCACCGTCGGAGAAGTGCACCTTGGCCGCCTTTTCCCAGCCACCGAAGGCGTCTTCAATCTTGAAGAGGTTCAGCTTGGGCAGTTGCTTGGCGTACTTGGCCTGGGCCTTGGCCGAGGTCGGGCGGTAGAAGTGCTTGCCGATGATGTCCTGCGCTTCCTCGGTGTAGAGGAATTCCAGGTAGGCCTGGGCCACGGCGCGGGTGCCCTTCTTGTCGACGTTCTTGTCAACGATGGTCACGGCGGGTTCGGCCAGGATCGACAGCGAGGGGTAGACGAAGTCGACCTTGTTGCCGAATTCCTTCTCCAGCAGGTAGGCCTCGTTTTCCCAGGAGATGAACACGTCGCCCTGGTTGCGCTGCGCGAAGGTGATGGACGAGCCGCGCGCGCCGGTGTCGAGCACGGGCACGTTGGCGTAGAGCTTGCCCACGAATTCCTTGGCCTTGTCGTCGCTGCCGTACTTGCGCTTGGCGAATTCCCAGGCGGCCAGGTAGTTCCAGCGGGCGCCGCCGGAGGTCTTGGGGTTGGGGGTGATGACCTTGACGTCAGGGCGGATCAGGTCGTCCCAGTCCTTGATGTTCTTGGGGTTGCCGGCGCGCGTCACCAGCACGATGGTGGAGGTGTAGGGCGAGCTGTTCAGGGGCAGGCGCTTCTGCCAGTCCTTGGGGATCCAGTTGCCGTTGTCGTGCAGGGCGTCGGTGTCACCGGCCAGGGCCAGGGTGGCCACGTCGGCGTCCAGGCCGTCGATGATGGAGCGGGCCTGCTTGCCCGAGCCGCCATGGCTCTGCTTGATGGTCACGTCCTGGCCGGTCTTGGCTTTCCAGGACTTGGCGAAGGCGGCGTTGTATTCCACGTAGAGCTCGCGCGTCGGGTCGTACGACACGTTGAGCAGCGTCACGGGCGCGGGCGTCTGGGCCACGGCGGAGAACGCGCTGGCGGTCAGGGCGGTGGCGGCCAGGGCCTGGATGAGTTGGCGGCGGGTGGTCATGTCGTTCCTTCGGAGAGTCCGTGGTTGATGGGATGGACGGGATGATCCCGGCAAAGCCACGGATAAGGAACGAATGGTTTTTTGGTTGTTAATTACGGAATCATCTAAGCCCCCCGCGTCGCCTTCGGCGCCTCCCCCCTTGGGAAGGGGAGCGACAGCTGGGGCCGGCGTAGCCGTCCCTTGCTGTCTCTGGACTGGGTTGCGGCTCTCGCTGCCGGGTACGCGCCGGCTGACGCCTAGTCTTCAGATTCTGAAGACGCGGGTCTGCAGGCCTTTTTCCAGCAGCAGGCCGGCGAGCAGGCCCAGGCCGGCGTTCCACACCGAGATGGCGGCGGTGGTCAGCAGCACGGCGCGGGCCTGTTTGTCGCGCGCGTTGCCGGCGGTGCCCATCACAAGGGTGAATCCAGCGACGAACAGCATGGCGCCTATGGTGCCGTCGGGCAGCAGGGCGAGCAGGGCGGCGACCGGGGCGCTGGCGAAGAGGGCCAGCAGCACCAGGGCGCCGCCGAGCCACAGGGGGGCGCGGCCGGTGCGCGCGCCCAGCGCCACCTGCGCCACCAGCCCGCCGGCGCCGTGGCACATGGGGGGCGCGCTCAGGCCAGCGGCCACCACGTTCATCCAGCCGGTGCTGCGGGCCACGCGGTTCTCGTCGATGGGCGTGTCTGGAAACAGCCGCTTCGTTTCGGCAACCGTGCCCAGGATCGCGTTGCCGAAGGTCAGCGGCGTCTGCGTCAGTGTGAGGGCGGCGGCGGTGAGCCAGACGCCGGTGGCGGGAATGCCGTGCCACACCGGCGCGGGCAGCGCGAAGCCCGCCGGGGTGTGGAAGGCGGCGGCCATCAGCTCGGGCTGGCGCCAGGCGCCCACCGCAAAGCCGGCGAGCAGCAGCGCCGGCATGAGCAGCCAGCCGCCCCGGCCCAGCAGCACCAGCGCGGCCAGCACCGAGGCCAGGCCCAACACCCAGTCGCCCTCGATGCGGCGCAGGCTGCCGAGAATGAGCGCGATGCCCAGTCCGAGCACCACGCCGTGGATGACATCGCGCGACAGGTGCGCCGCCAGCCAGCGGGCGATGCCCGTCCAGCCCGCGATGAGCCAGAACATGGCGGTCATGGCGGCGGTCAGCGCCAGCACCTCGGGCATGTTCTGCGGGCTCGCCGCCGCACCGGCCAGCGCGGCAGCGCCCACCGCCTTCATGGGCTGCACCGGAAACGGAATGCCGTAGCGCCAGCCCACCGCCAGCAGGCAGAGGCCGAAGGCCAGCAGGATCGCGCTGGCCTGCACGCCGGCCACCACGATGTAGCCCACCATGAAAGGCAGCAGCGTGCCCAGGTCGCCCAGCGAACCGCCAAGGTCGCCACGGAAGGTGGCCGGGGAAAGATCGGGCGGGGTGGGGGCGGTTGCGTCCGGTGCGGTGCTGGAGCTCATGGCCGGAATTCTGCAACATTCATATGACGGGCACGCCATATGTGGTGGCAAGGCCTGGCTTCAGAGCCCTTGCCGATCGATGGCGCGAAAGCCCTGGCGGATGCGCTCGATCAGGCCTTCCTCGAGCACCGAGCCCGGAAAACCGGGGTTGCGCACGCGGAACACCTGGGTGCGCGGCGAACGCTTGATGGGGCGGAACGAGAGCTGGTCCTTGCGCCAGGCGCGGGCCGTGAGGTTGTCCACCACCGCCACGCCGGCACCGGCCTCGGCCAGCGCGCAGGCCACCTGGCCGGAACGCACCTCGATGCGGCGCGGCCCGGTGTCCAGCGTGCGCGGGTAATGCTCGGCCACCAGCCGGCCCTGCGGCGTGTCGGGGCTGAAGGCGATCAGCCGTTCCTTCACGATCTCGCTGATCGCCACCGAGCTTTCCTGTTCGAAGCGGTGCCCGCGCTGGAACACGCAGCTGAGCGACCACGAGCCCACCACCTCCGAGACCAGCAGCGGGTGGTCAATCGGCAGGTTGCTGATGCCCACGTCGGCCTCGCCGATGGCCAGCAGGCGCACCATGTCGCGCACCAGCTGCGATTCCAGGTAGATCATGGAATCGGGGTAGTCGGCCGAGAGCGAGGCCACTGCGCGGGGCACGATCTCCAGCAGGGTGCTGGGGCTGGCCAGCACCCGCAGCGCGAGGCCGCCGCCGGACTTCAGCGCCTGCGCGCGCTCGTCGATGCGCCGCACGCCGCGGTACACGTGTTCCACCTCGGCATAGAGCGCGTGGGCTTCGGGCGTGGGTTTGAGGCGGCCCTTGCCGCGTTCGAACAGGCGAAGGCCCAGCTGCAGCTCGATGTGACCGATCATGCGGCTGATGCCGGGTTGCGAGACGTGCAGCAGGCGGGCCGCGTCGGCGGTGGAGCCGGTGAGCATGGTCGCCCGGAACACTTCAATCTGGCGCAGGTTCATGGGTCGTGGTCTCGCGGAACGGATAACAACATGTTATTGCATGGCTCAGTATTGGTATTTGCCTGTTAGGGGTTGCATTCCTAGGATGCCGGCTGGATTTCCGCGAACCGCCGCTGACTTCCCGGCACCCTTTTGACATGAACAGGAGACACAACATGACTTCCCCATCCTTCCCCGTGCGCCGCCGTGCGCTGCTCTCCGGCGCCGCCGCGCTGACCGCCACCGCCCTCTGGCCCCACGGCGCATTCGCCAGCGAAGCCTGGCCCTCGAAAACCGTGCGCATCATCGTGCCGTTCGCACCCGGTGGCGGTGCCGACAGCTCGGCCCGCGTGCTGGCCGAGCTGTTCGCGCCCCAGCTGGGGCAGGGCGTGATCGTGGACAACCGGCCCGGCGCGGGCAGCGCCATCGGCGTGAACGCCGCCGCACAGAGCCGCGACGGCCACACGCTGCTGATGGGCAGCAACAGCATGGTCATCAACCCGTCGCTGATCCCGAACATCGGCTACGACGTGGCGCGCGATTTCGACGCGGTGGGCATGGTCTCGGCGCAGCCGCTGGTGCTGGTGGTGCCGGCCGCCTCGCCGCTGAAGAGCTTTGCCGACGTGGTCGCCACCGCCAAGGCCAAGCCGGGTGAGCTGATGGCGGGCAACAGTGGCAACGGCACGCTGGCGCACCTGGCCTCTGAAATCTTCGCCAGCCAGACCGGTGCCACGCTCACCCCGGTGCCCTACAAGGGCGAGAGCGCGCTCATGCCCGACCTGCTCGGTGGCCTGGTGTCGCTCGGTTTCCTGAACCTGCCCAGCGTGCTGGTGCACATCCGTTCGGGCAAGCTGCGCGCGCTGGCCGTGTCGTCGCCGAAGGAAGTGCCGGAACTGCCGGGTGTGCCCACCTTCCGTTCGCTGAACCAGCCCAGCCTGGAAGTGCAGGGCTGGGCCGCGCTGTTCGCGCCGAAGGACTCGATTCCCGCCGCCGGCCTGGCCCGGCTGGAAACCCTGCTGGCCAGCGCGCTCGCGTCGGACGCGGTGAAAGCCCGCTTCACCACGCTGGGCGTGTCGCCCGTGGTCCAGAGCCGGGCCGACACGGTGAAGTTCATGAAGGCCGAGGGCGAGCGTTACGCCGCCGTCATCAAGGCCCGTGGCATCAAGGCGGAATGAGCGTGACCACCCTCAACCCCGTGCCACCCCGCTCGGTCGACGTGCTGGTGTGCGGCGGCGGTGTCGCCGGCACCATGGCCGCGGTGGCCGCCGCGCGCCAGGGCGCTTCCGTGATGCTGGTGGAGCGCTACGGCTTCCTGGGCGGCAACGCCACCGGCGGCGCGGTGGCGCAGTTCAACAGCTGGCAGACCGAGGCCGGTCGCCGCGTGGTGGCGGGCCTGGCCGACGAGGTGGTGCAGCGGCTGCGCGCCTTCGAGGCGGCCGGTGAACACCAGGTGTTCGTGATGTCCACCGGGCACAAGATGGACCGCGTGGAGTACGCGCCCGAGGTGCTCAAGCTCGTGCTCGACGATATGGTGACCGACGCCGGTGTGCAGCCCATGCTGCACGCCCATGTGTGTGACGTGGTCTGCGACGGTGGTCGCATCCACACTGTGCGGTTGCTCACCAAGAGCGGCGTGATCGACGTGCACCCGCGCGTGGTGATCGACACCTCCGGCGACATCGACGTGCTGCACCGCGCGGGCGCGCGCTTCCTGCCGCTGGAAGAGGGCGACGCCCTGCAACCCGCGACCATGATGTTCCGCTTCGGCCCGATCGACTTCGAGCGCTTCGACGCGACCACGCCCGCCGAGACGAAAGCCCTGGCGCGCCAGGGTTTCGAGAGCGGCGAACTGGCCCGCGCCGCGCTGCATTCCTCGCGCGACCCGTATTCCAGCGACGGCTGGTTCAACATCAGCCGCCTGGGCATCGACGCGACCGACGCCACGGCGCTGAGCCAGGCCGAGATCGAAGGACGGCGGCAGGCCTGGAAGGCCGCGGGTTATCTGCGCCGCGCCGTGCCCGGTTGCGAAGGTGGGCGGCTGCGCGCGTTTGCCACGCAGGTCGGCATTCGCGAGACGCGCCGCGTCGAAGGCGAACACGTGCTCACGGCACAGGAGCTCACGCAGCCGGTGGTGTTCGCCGACGGCATTGCCTGCGGCGCGTACCCGATCGACATCCATCCCGCTGCCGGCGGCGAGCTGATCTATTCGTCGATGGGCGACGACCACGCGTACCAGATTCCCTACCGCAGCCTCATTCCCAAAGGCATCAGCAACGCGCTGGTGGCCGGGCGCGGCATCTCGGCCACGCACGCCGCGCTGGCCGCCATCCGCGTGATGACAATTTCCATGGCGGTGGGCCAGGCCGCCGGCATCGCCGCCGCGATGGCCTGCGAAGGCGAGGGCGTGGTGGACGTGCGCGGTGTCGACGCGGCGCGGCTGCGCGAGGCGCTGGTGGCCGGTGGCGCGCTGGTCGACCCATGAACATCGACGGACACACCGGGCTGATCGCCCACATCGGCTACCCGACGCACACCTTCAAGTCGCCGATGATCTACAACCCGTATTTCGAGTCGGCGGGCATCAACGCCGTGGTGGTGCCCATGGGCTGCCGGCCCGAACACTTCGTGCCGGTGCTGCGCAGCTTCTTTGCGCTGGAGAACGCGGTCGGTGCGCTTATCACCATGCCGCACAAGGTCACCACCGTGGGGCTGCTGGACGACAGTAGCGTGGCGGTGAAGGTGGCCGGTTCGTGCAACGCCGTGCGGCGCGACGCCAATGGCCGCCTGGTGGGCGACATGTTCGATGGCGAGGGCTTCGTGCGCGGCGTGCGGCGCAAGGGCCTGCGCCTGCAGGGCGCGCGCGCCCTGGTGGTGGGCAGCGGCGGCGTGGGCAGCGCCATTGCCGCGTCGCTGGCCAGTGCTGGCGTGGGCGCGCTGGCGCTGTTCGACGCGAACCCCGCCTCGGCCCGAGCGCTGGCCGAGCGGCTGCGCCAGCACCACCCGGCGCTGGAAGTCTTTGCGGGCGACAACGACCCGCGCGGTTTCGATCTCGTCGTCAACGCCACACCGCTGGGCATGAACGCCGACGACCCCCTGCCACTGGACGTGGACCGACTTTCGCCCCACAGCTTTGTTGGCGAGGTGGTGATGAAGGCCGAGATGACACCGCTGCTGCAGGCTGCCACGGCCCGGGGCTGCGCGGTGCAGATCGGCACCGACATGCTCTTCGAGCAGATCCCCGCGTACCTCGAGTTCTTCGGCCTGCCCGCGACCACGGCCGATGCGCTGCGCGCGGGCGCGCGGCTGGCGTACTGAACCCGGTCTGAAAACCCGGTCGCCGAGTCGCAAGGGCGACCGGTGGCGGCATTTCTAGGTGATAACCCTAGTATGTGTACCGTACCTTACATACAACAATACGCGCCGTTCGAGCTTTTCCGGAGACAGACCATGCCGTGCCCCATTTCCTGCCGACCCGCGCCCCACGCGCAGGCGGTCCACTTTCCCGAGGTGTCATGAGCACGTCTTCTTCTCCCCGCAACGGGCCGGTGATCCGCCTGCTCGAGTTTTTCCTGGCCGTGTGCCTCATCGCCATGGTGGTCATGGTGTTCGGCAACGTGGTGCTGCGCTACGGCTTCAACTCCGGCATCGTCATGTCCGAAGAGCTCTCGCGCTTCGCCTTCATCTGGCTGGTGTTCGTGGGCGCGGTCGTCGCCATGCACGAAGGTTCCCACCTGGGCGTGGACTCGCTCGTGAAAGCGCTGCCGCGCGGCGGCAAGATCGCCTGCCTGGTGGCCAGCGAACTGCTCATCCTGGCGTGCTGCGCCATGTTCTTCTGGGGCACCTGGCGCCAGCACGAGGTGAACGCCACCACCATGGCGCAGGTCACCGGCATGTCGATGATCTGGGTCTTCGGCATGGGTTACTTCACCAGCCTGGGCATCGCGCTGGTGACGCTGATGAAGCTCTGGCGCCTGGCCACAGGCCAGCTGAGTGACGACGAACTGATCGGCATCCACGAGAGCGAGGAAGAGATCGTTGCCGCCACGGCCGCACCCGCCGCTCCGACCGGGGGACGCGCATGACCGCCGGCGTTTTTGTCTTCTCGCTGCTCGGCGCCATGGCGCTGGGCATGCCGATCGCTTTCGCGCTGCTGGTGTGCGCGGCCGCGCTGATGATGCTGCAGGGCCAGATGGACACCACCATCCTGTCGCAGAAGATCATCGAAGGTGCCGACAGCTTCCCGCTGCTCGCCATTCCCTTCTTCATGCTGGCCGGCGAACTGATGAACGCTGGTGGCATCTCCAAACGCATCGTCAACTTCGCGCTCGCCTTCGTCGGCCACATCCGCGGCGGGCTGGGCATCGTCGCCATCCTGGCGGCGGTGATCATGGCCGCCATCTCGGGTTCCGCCGCGGCCGACGCCGCCGCGCTGGCCACCATGCTCATCCCCATGATGCGGCAGGCCGGCTACAACATTCCGCGTTCGGCCGGCCTCATCTCGGCGGGCAGCGTGATCGCCCCCGTGCTGCCGCCTTCCATCGGCATGATCATCTTCGGCGTGGTGGCCAACGTGTCGATCGGCAAGCTGTTCATGGCTGCCATCGTGCCCGGCCTGCTGATGGGCGTGTCGCTGATGATTGCCTGGATGATCGTGGCGCGCAAGGACGAGGTGGCGGTGCTGCCGCGCATGCCCATGCGCGAACGCGCCAAGGTGGCCCTGCAGAGCACCTGGGCGCTGGTGATGCCGATCGGCATCGTGGGCGGCATGAAGTTCGGCCTGTTCACGCCGACCGAGGCCGCCGTGGTGGCCGCGGTGTACGCCTTCTTCGTCGGCATGTTCGTCTACCGCGAACTCAAGTGGCGCGCAATCTACCCGCTGATCGTCAGCGCCGCCAAGACCACCGCCGTGGTGGTGTTCCTGATCGCCTGCGCGCTGGTCTCGGGCTGGCTCATTACCGCGTCCGACATTCCGCAACAGGTGAGCGAGCTGCTGCAGCCCTTCGTGGACAGCCCGATCCTGCTGATGGCGATCATGATGATCCTGGTGGTGATCGTGGGCACGGCGCTGGACTTCGCGCCCACGCTGCTGATCCTCACCCCGGTGCTGATGCCGCTGGTGCGCGAGGCCGGCATCGACCCGGTGTATTTCGGCGTGCTGTTCATCATGAACAACGCCATCGGCCTGATCACCCCGCCGGTGGGCATCGTGCTCAACGTGGTGTGCGGCACGGCCAAGCTGCGCATGGGCGAGCTGATGAAGGGCCTCATGCCTTTCCTGATCGCCGAGATCGCCGTGCTGTTCCTGCTGGTGCTGTTCCCGTCCATCGTGCTGGTGCCGCTGCGCTGGCTCACGGGCTGACCCGCTTTCTCTTTCCCCTTCGTTCCTTCATTCCAACCAGGAGACTTTTCCCATGATGTCCAGCTTCCTGCGCGTCTCTGCGCTCGCCCTCGCCGTTGCCGCCATCGCTGCCCCCGCGCACGCCCAGTTCGAAGCGCGCTCGCTGCGCGTGTCTTCCGGCGTGGCCAAGGGCCACCCGATCAGCTTCGGCATCACCAAGATGACGCAGTGCGCGGCCGACAAGTCCGGCGGCAAGCTCAAGCTGGTCACCTACTACGACGGCGCGCTGGGCAACGACACCACCGCTTCGCAACAGGTGCGCACCGGCTCGCTGGACATGGTGCTGACCTCCACCGCCCCCCTGGTCGGCGCGATTCCCCAGCTGGCCGTGTTCGACCTGCCGTTCCTGTTCTCCAACGAGAAAGAGGCCGACCAGGTGCTCGACGGCCCGATCGGCAAGTCCTTTGCGCCGCGCTACGAAGCCGCCGGCCTGGTGAACCTGGCCTACTGGGAAAACGGTTTCCGCAACGTCACCAACTCCAAGCACGCCGTGAACAAGTGGGAAGACCTGCAGGGCGTGAAGATGCGCGTGATGCAGAACAAGGTGTTCCTGGACACCTTCAGCGCGCTGGGCAGCAACCCCACGCCGCTGGCTTTCTCCGAGGTGTATTCCGCGCTGGAAACCCGCACGGTGGACGGCCAGGAAAATCCCATCGCGCTGATCGAGAACATGAAGTTCTACGAAGTGCAGAAGTACCTCTCGCTCACGCGCCACGCCTACAGTCCGCTGGCCGTGCTGATCTCCAAGAAGAAGTTCGACACGCTGTCCGCACAGGAACAGGCCGTGATGCACGAATGCGCCATCGCCGGTCAGGAAGAATCGCGCCGCGTGGGCCGTGCCGCAGACGCTGAAGTGATCGCCAAGCTGAAGAAGAACGGCATGCAGGTGAACGAGGTGTCGGCCGCCGAACTGCAGCGCATGCGCGACCGCGTGAAGGACGTGTACGCCGCGCAGGCCAAGGTGGTGGGCGAAGACACGCTCGCCGCCGTGAACGCCGAACTGCAACGCATCCGCGCCGCCAAGTGAGCCTCACCAGCCCGACCATCACCACCCTGCCGCCGGCCGGCGCGGTGGTGGCCATCACCGGCGCGGCCCAGGGCATCGGCCTGGGGCTGGCGCGGCATTTCGCCCAGGCCGGCGCGCGCGTGCTGCTGTCGGACGTGAACGCCGAGGCCTGCACGGCCGCGCGCGACGCGCTGCGCGCCGAAGGCCATGAGGTGGAAGCCGCCGCCGCCGACGTGACGGACGCCGCCGCCTGCGAACGCATGGTGGACACGGCGGTGCGCGCCTTCGGCCGCCTCGACGTGATGGTGTGCAATGCGGGCGTGGCGCAGGTCAAGCCGTTCATGGAACTGCAGCCTGCCGACTGGGACCTGCACTTCGCGGTCAACGTGAAGGGCGCGTTCCTCAGTCTGCAGGCGGCCGCGCGCCGCATGAAGGAACAGGCACCGCTGGCCGTGGGCCGCCCGCGCGGCAAGGTCATCACCATGGCCTCCATCGCGGCGCGCTACGGCGCGGGCGTGATGGCGCCTTACCAGGGCCCGTACCGCGCGAGCAAGGCGGCCTTGGTCAGCCTCACGCAGACCGCCGCCTTCACGCTCTCGCCCGACATCACGGTGAACGCGCTGTGCCCCGGCATCGTCGCCACCGACATGTGGACGCGCATGGACCGCGACCTGGCCCACCTGAACAACGGCCGCGAAGGCGACGTGTTCGCCAGCCGCGTGGCCAACGTGCCCATGGGCCGCGCGCAGACGCCGCAGGACGTGGCCGGTCTGGCGCTGTTCCTGGCGTCGCCCGCGTCGGATTACATGACAGGCCAGTCGATCAATATCGACGGCGGCCTGGTGCTCAGCTAAGGTCACGCCTTTTGCCAACCCAGGAGCAGCCCGCATGACCCGCAAGTTCAATTTCGAGATGCCCAAGTCCTTGACGGAGATCGTCGCCAGCCGGTTGCGGCAGGCGATCGTCGACGGCGAGTTCGCGCTGGGCGAGATGATCTCGGAGGACACGCTGGCCGCGCTCTTCGGGGTGAGCCGCACGCCGGTGCGCGACGCGCTCACGCTGTTGCAGAACACCGGCCTGGTCGAGATCCGGCCCAAGCGCGGCAGCTTCGTCTTCCAGCCGAGCGAGGACGACATGCGCGCCATCTGCGATTTCCGGGTGATGCTGGAAGTGCAGGCCGCGCGCTGCGCCCACCGGCACGACCACGATGGCGTGGTCAAGGCCCTGCAGGACGGCCTGGACGAGATGCAGGCCGCCATCGACGCCGACGACGACGTGCGCTACGGCCACGCCGACTCGGCTTTCCACCTCACGCTGTTCCTGTACTCGGGCAACAGCTACCTGCACGACGCCTACGACCTGGTCGCCGGCAAGATCGCGGCGCTGCGCACCGCGATGTCGCGCCAGTTCGCCGACGCGCGCGAGGTCTCGCTGGCCGAACACCGCGCGGTGATGGACTTCGTGGACCAGGGCGATTTCGCCGGGCTTGAAGACCTGCTGCGCGTGCACATCGACCGCACCGTGGACGCCTACCGCCTCGCCGTGGACAGCGGCCGCATCGGCACCCCCGCGCGGACACCCCGGTTGCAACGCATCCAACCCACATCCACTTCATGACCCAAGCTTCCCAACTGCGCCGCCTGCTGCAAGCCGGCGAGATCGTCATGGCGCCCGGCGCGCCCGATTCCATCACCGCCCGCCTGGTGCAGAAGGCCGGCTTCCCTGCCGTCTACATGACCGGTTTCGGCGCCACCGCCAGCCGCCTCGGCACACCCGACATCGGCCTGCTGAGCCAGACCGAGATGACCGGCCATGCGCGCGACATGGTGCGCGCGGTGGACATTCCCGTGATTGCCGATGCCGACACCGGCTACGGCGGCCCGTCCAACATCCACCGCACGGTGCGCGAGTACCTGCAGGCCGGCGTGGCGGCGATCCACCTGGAAGACCAGGTCGCGCCCAAGCGCTGCGGCCAGATGGCCGGCATCCGCCTGATGGACGCCGAAGAGAACGTGCGCCGGCTGCGCTGCGCGGTCGAGTCGCGCGGCGACGGCGACCTGCTGATCATCGGCCGCACCGATGCGTTGCCCGCCGCCGGCATCGACGAGGCCGTGCGCCGCGCGAAGCTGTACCAGGGCGCGGGCGTGGACCTCGTGTTCGTCGACGGCATCAAGACCGTGGCCGAGGTCGAGGCCGTGGCGCGCGCCGTGGAAGGCCCCAAGGTGGTGTCGCTGGTCGATGGCACACCGGCCGCCGCGCTCACCGCCGCACAGCTGCAGGCCATGGGTTTCTCCGTGGTGTTCTACGCCGTCACCGCGCTGTTCACGGCGGTGCGCGCCGTCTCCGGTGCGCTGGCCGAACTCAAGCGCGCCGGCACGCCCGTGGGCGCCGCCAGCGGCATGGTGAGCTACGCCGATTTCACCGAACTGGTCGACCTGGACTTCCACAAGGGCCTGGACGACCGCTTCGGAGCATGAAGATGCAACCCCCAGTCTGCGCGCTGCGCGCTCCGCCAACCCCCTTCTGCTTCGCGAAGGGGGCGCACCCAGCGGCCGGGCAAAGCCCGTTCCGCGGGTGCCCTGGTATGGCCTGCTCCGCGGCCTTCTGACCGACAACCTTTCCATTTCATCGATTGCATATGACCACGCTCGCCGTTTCCCATCCCGCCCTGCAGGAATTGCTTGACCAACTCGGCCCCGTTGCCGTGCTGGTGGGCGATGCCGTTCCGGTGCGCAACCACAACGACTACAGCGGCCTCGCGCCCACCACGCCGCTGGCGGTGGTGCGCCCGGCCGACACGGCCGGCGTGGCCACGGCGCTGCGCATCTGCCATGCGCACGGCATCGGCGTGGTGCCCCAGGGCGGCCTGACCGGCCTGTGCGGCGGTGCCCGCGCGGGCGAGAACGAGATCGCGCTGTCGCTCGAGCGCCTGGTCGGCATCGAGGAGATCGACACGGCCGCCGCCACCATGACGGTGGCCGCCGGCACGCCGCTGGAAACCGTGCAGCAGGCCGCGCTGAACGCGGGCTTCTTCTGCCCGCTCGACCTGGGTGCGCGCGGCTCGTGCGCCATCGGCGGCAACCTGTCGACCAACGCCGGCGGCAACCGCGTGATCCGCTACGGCATGGCGCGCGAGATGGTGCTGGGCGTGGAAGCCGTGCTGGCCGACGGCACCGTCGTCAACAGCCTGAACAAGATGATCAAGAACAACGCGGGCTTCGACCTGAAGCACCTGTTCATCGGCAGCGAAGGCACGCTGGGCGTGATCACCCGCATCGTGCTGCGCATGTTCCCCAAGGCCGGTTCTTCGGTGGTGGCCATGTGCGCCTGCGAAGACTACGCCGCCGTGCTGCGCCTGCTGGGCGCGGCGCGCTCGGGCCTGGGCCCGCTGCTCTCGGCCTTCGAGGTGATGTGGCCCGACTACTGGAACCGCGCCGTGGGTGAGCTGCGCGCGCGCAACCCGTTCGCCGGCGACGACACGCCGTACGGCGCCTACGTGCTGATCGAGGCGCTGGGCACCGACCCCGAGTCCGATCTGCCGCGCTTCGAATCGTGGATGGAAAAACTGCTGGAAGAGGGCGTGGTGCCCAACGCCGTGGTGGCCCAGTCGCTCGCCGAAGAGCAGGCGCTGTGGGGCGTGCGCGATGCCTGCGGTGAACTGCACCAGACCTGGCCCGGCCACCTGGCGTTCGACATCGGCCTGCCGCAGACCGCCATGGACGACTACGCCCGCGCCTGCAAGGCCGAGCTGGCCGTGAAGGTGCCCGGCCTGGAGAGCGTGTTCTACGGCCACATCGGCGACGGCAACGTGCACATCGTGGCCTACCGCGCCGGCGACAAGGAACAACCCAAGGACGCCGTGGAAGAAGTGGTCTACGGCCTGGTGCAGCAGTACGGCGGCACGGTGTCGGCCGAACACGGCATCGGCACCATCAAGCGCCGCTGGCTGGGCCACGCGCGCTCGCCCGAGCAGATCGCGCTGATGCGCACGCTGAAGAACGCCATGGACCCCAAGGGCATCCTGAACCCCGGAAAGGTGCTGTGAGCGTGAAGACGCTGGCAGGCCGAGTGGCCGTGGTCACCGGCGCGGGGCGCGGCATCGGCCGCGCCATTGCAGACGACCTCGCCGCGCGCGGCGCCGACGTGGCCCTGTTCGACGTGCAGCAGCCCGACGAGGCGGCCAGCGCCATCGCCGCCGCGCACGGCGTGCGCACGCTCGCGGTGACGGCCGATGTGAGCGACGAGGCTTCGGTGAACGCCGGCTGCGCGCGCGTGGCGGCGGAGCTGGGCGCCATCTCGGTGCTGGTGAACAACGCCGGCATCATGCAGCGCGAGTCGGCCGACCACCACACCCTGCCGGCGAGCGACCTGCAGCGCATGCTGTCGGTGCACGTGGGCGGCGCGGCCATCATGAGCGCCGCGGTGCTGCCCGGCATGCGGGCGCAGGGCTTCGGTCGCATCATCAATTTGTCTTCCGTCATCGGCCTGGTGGGCCTGCAGCGGCGCACGGCGTATTCCACCGCCAAGGCCGCCATTGCCGGCCTCACGCGCGGGCTGGCGCTGGAGAACGGCCGCCATGGCGTGACGGTGAACGCGGTGGCGCCCGGCTATGTGCTGACCGACGTGTTGCGCGAGAAGATGCGCCTGGGCACACTGGACTACAACCTGTTCGCCGAGCGCTCGGCCGTGGGCCGCTGGGCCCTGCCGGAAGAGATCGCCCGGGTGATCGGTTTCCTGGCCGAACCCGCGTCCGGCTTCATCACCGCGGCCATCTGGCCGGTGGACGGCGGCTACGCGGCCAATGGCAACCCCGGCGAGGCGCTGGGACCGTTGCAGGCGCTGGACGCCGCAACCAACTGACAGTACGGAGGTTTTCCATGAGCGATCTGCTGACCCTGACCGCCGGTGGACGCGAGCCCTTGCAGGCCTCGTTCAGCGACGCGCGCAACCCCATCGGCCTCGACGGCCTGGAGTTCATCGAATACGTCACCTCCAAGCCGCAGGCGCTGGGGCAGGTGCTGGAGATGATGGGCTTCCGTCCCATCGCCCGCCACCGCTCGCGCGAGGTGCTGCTGTACCGCCAGGGCGCGCTGAACATCGTCGTCAACGCGCACCCGCGCGACGCGCAGGCCGCCGGCCATGCCGGTGAGGCGCCGGTGATTTCTGCCATGGCCCTGCGCGTGCGCGACGCGCAGGCCGCCTACCGCTACGTGCTGGAACGCGGTGCCTGGGAAGTGCCCACGCACGCCGACGTGATGGAGCTCAACATCCCGGCCATCCACGGCGCGGGCGGCAGCCGCATCCACTTCGTCGACCGTTACCAGAATTTCAGCATCTACGACGTCGACTTCGTGCCGATTCCCACGGTGGATCAGCACCCACCCGCCACCGCCGGCATCCACTTCTTCGGCGTGGTGCAGTACATCGGCCCCGAGCGCAGCCACGACTGGATCGAGTTCTACGGTGAACTGTTCGGCACGCAACTGATTCCTGATGACCAGCGCTTCGGCATCATGCCCAAGGGCCGGTTGCTGCGCACGCCGGCACTCGACGCCTCGCAGCGCTTCATGCTGCAGCTCATCGAACCCGAACCCAACGTGCTCGATGCCGGTGAGCGGCTGCAGCGCATCGGCCTGGGCGTGCCCGACGTGATGGCCGCCGTGCAGGCGCTGCGCGCGCGCGGCGTGGAGTTCGTCGAGACCGACGCCGTGCACACCGAGCGCCGCGGCGCCATCACCAAGACCTACCTGGGTTCGGTGGTGTTCGAGCTGGTGCACAGCGAACCCGCACAGGAGTGATGTGATGACCCACAACGCCCTGCTGCGCCAGCGCAAGGACCTCGCCATCCGGTCCTTCGGCATGGACACCATCACGCTGGCCGGCCCGCTCGAAGCCAAGCTCGAAGCCATGGCCGAGGCCGGCTTCGGGCAGGTCATGCTCAAGGCCAACGACCTCGTGGGCCACGCACAGGGCTGGCAGGCGGCGGTGAAGGCGGTGCACGCCAGCGGGCTACGCGGCACGGGCTTCCAGGTGCTGCGCGATTTCGAAGGCCTCTCGGGCCACCTGCACGCCTACAAGGTCGACATCGCGAAATCGATGCTGGAGATGTGCGCCGCGCTCGGCTGCAACGTGCTGCTGGCCTGTTCGTCCACCTCGAAGCACGCGAGCGACGACCTCGACCACATCGCGCGCGACCTGCGCAAGCTGGCCATGCTGGCCATTCCCTACGGCATCCGCATCGCCTACGAAGCGCTGTCGTGGGGCCGCACGGTCAATGAATTCACCACCGCGTGGGACGTGATCCAGCGCGCCGACTGCCCGAACCTCGGCATCGGCATCGACTCGTTCCACATCCTCGCGGCAGAAACCTCGCTCGACGCCATCGACGACCTGCAGCCCGACCGGATCTTCCTGGTGCAGCTGGCCGACTTCATGTGGCAGGAAACGCGCACCTTCGAGGAACGCATGACCACGGCGCGCACCTTCCGCGTGTTCCCGGGCGAGGGCGTGCACAGCGAACAGGTGGTGCAGCTGGTGCTGAAGCTGGACGCGCTGGGCTACTCGGGCGACTACAGCTTCGAGGTGTTCAACGACGACTACCTGCAGATGCCGCTGCCCACCGTGGCGCAGCGCGCGCGCCGCTCGGCGCAATGGCTGGCCGACGACGTGCTGCGCCTCTCGGTGCCGCTGCCAAGCCAGCTGCGGCTGCGCCGCGCGGGCTGAGCCGCGCCGTTTTCCGTCAAGCGGCCGGGGCGACCGGCAGGCCCAGCAGCTTTTCCAGTTCCGCGTGTTCCAGCCCGTCGACCTTGTCGATGAGCTGGAGGCCCTGCGGCGTGCAGGCCAGCGTGGCCAGGTCGCTGTAGATGCGCTTGACGCAGCCGATGCCGGTGAGCGGGTAGGTGCACTGCGGCACCACCTTGCTCTCGCCCTTCTTGGTCAGCAGGTCCATCATCACCCAGGTCTGCTTGGCGCCGATGGCCAGGTCCATCGCACCGCCCACGGCGGGAATGGAGCCCGCTTCGCCAGTGCTCCAGTTGGCGAGATCACCCGTGGCCGAGACCTGGAACGCGCCGAGCACGCAGATGTCGAGGTGGCCGCCGCGCATCATGGCGAAGCTGTCGGCATGGTGGAAGTACACGCCGCCGGGCAGCAGCGTCACCGGCTGCTTGCCGGCGTTGATGAGGTCGTAGTCTTCCTCGCCCTGCGCGGGCGCGGGGCCCATGCCCAGGATGCCGTTCTCGCTGTGCAGCACCACCTCGATGCCCGGAGGCAGGTGGTTGGCCACCAGCGTGGGCTGGCCGATGCCCAGGTTCACATAGGCACCGTCGTGGATGTCCTGCGCGACGCGGCGCGCCAGTTCGTCCTTGGTTCTTCTCGTATAGCTCATGTTGTCTTCCTCACGCGGCCGTCTTGAAGCCGCCGGCCTGCGTGGCCACGCGGGGAATGCGCACCACGGCGCTCACATGGATGCCGGGCGTGACCACGGCCTCGGGGTCGAAGCTGCCGAGTTCGGCGATCTCGTACACGCTGGCGATGGTGCGCTTCGCGGCGGTGGCCATGACCGGGCCGAAATTGCGCGCGGCCTTGCGGTAGGTGAGGTTGCCCCAGCGGTCGCCGCGCTCGGCCTTGATGAGCGCCACGTCGCCAAAGATGGGGTATTCCAGCACGTAGGCCTTGCCGTTGATCACGCGGGTTTCCTTCTCGCTGCCGTCGGGGTTTTTCGCGAGTTCGGTGCCGAATCCGGTGGGCGTGAAGAACGCCCCCACACCGGCGCCAGCGGCACGCAGCCGTTCGGCCAGGTTGCCCTGCGGCACCAGTTCGAGTTCGAGTTCGCCGCTGCGGTAGAGCGCGTCGAACACGTGGCTGTCGGCCTGGCGCGGAAAGCTGCAGATGACCTTGCGCACGCGCCCGGCCTTGAGCAGCGCGGCCAGGCCGGTGTCGCCGTTGCCGGCGTTGTTGTTCACCACGGTGAGTTCACGCGCGCCCTGGTCGATCAGGCCGTCGATGAGTTCACCCGGGATGCCGGCCGTGCCGAAGCCGCCGATGAGCACGGTGGCGCCGTCCTGGATGCCGGTGAGCGCCTCGGCGATCGAGGCTGCGATCTTGTTGATCAAGGGAAGTCTCCTGCTGCGGGATGTTCTCGCGCATTCTGTCAGCGAAATCGCCGCGTTTGCCGGCGCACATTTCCCTGTGCGGAAAACTGATTTTCAACCCACCCGGGAAGCGGCGGCGGCGCGCGGGTGCTGCCATCATGCGGGTCCGCCCAGCAGCACGAACGGATGAGCACCATGCAGTCTTTTGTCTACCAGAGCCAGCCCTCGCGCGTGATCTTCGGCGCCGGCACGCTGGCGCAGTTGCCCCGCGAGATGGACGCCCTCGGCGCGTCGCGCGCCCTGGTGCTGTGCACGCCCGAACAGCGCGCCTCGGCCGAGCGCGTGGCCGACCTGCTGGGCGCGCGCGCCGCCGGCGTGTTCGACCGCGCGGTGATGCACGTGCCCATCGAGACCGCCCGCGAGGCCCGCGAGGAGGCGCGCCGCCTGGGTGCCGATTGCGCCGTGGCCATTGGCGGTGGCTCCACCACCGGCCTGGGCAAGGCCATCGCGCTCGACTCGGGCCTGCCCATCGTGGCCATCCCCACCACCTACGCCGGTTCCGAGATGACGCCCATCTACGGCATCACCGAAGCCGGCCTGAAGAAAACCGGCAAGGACCCGCGCGTGCTGCCCCGCACCGTGATCTACGACCCCGAACTCTCGCTCGGCCTGCCCGTGGGCATGAGCGTCACCAGCGGCATCAACGCCATCGCGCACGCGGCCGAAGGCCTGTACGCGACCGACGCCAACCCGATCATGGACCTCATGGCGGAGGAGGGCATTGCCGCCCTGGGCCGCGCGCTGCCGCGCATCCACGCACAGGCCGATGACGCCGAGGCCCGGTCGGACGCGCTCTACGGCGCCTGGCTCTGCGGCTCCGTGCTCGGCGCGGTCGGCATGGCGCTGCACCACAAGCTCTGCCACACCCTGGGCGGCAGCTTCAACCTGCCGCACGCCGAAACCCACACCATCGTGCTGCCACACGCGCTGGCCTACAACGAGGCAGCTGCGCCCCGCGCCATGCAGCGCATCGCACGCGCGCTCGGCGGTGCGAACGCCGCGCAGGCGGTGTACGACCTGGCAAAGACGAACGGCGCGCCGGTGGCGCTGAGGGACATCGGCCTGAAGGAAAGCGATCTCGACAAGGCCTGCGAGATCGCCATGAGCAACCAGTACCCGAACCCCAGGCCGCTGGAGCGGGGCGCGATCCGGCAGTTGCTGCAGGACGCGTTCGAGGGCGTGCGGCCCCGGGCCTAGGCCTTCGCCAGCAGATCCACGTAGGCCCCGCCCACCAGCTGCGAAGGCGCGATGCCGAGTGCTGCCATCAGCCGGTGCGCCTCGCGCGTGCCGGCCTCGATGGGTTCGCCGTCTTCCAGCACCACTTCCAGTTCCAGGAAATCGCCCAGGCCCTGCACGCGGTCGATGTGGATGCGGGTGCGGCCCACCATGTACAGCGTGCGCTGCTTGACCACTCGGCCAATCTCGCCGTGGGCCAGTGCCAGCGCGGCCCGCAGCGTGGCGGGGCTGGCGGTGGGCGAGCGCACGTAGAACGATTCTTTCGGGCCCTGCCGGTCGCTGCGGCGGTAGAAGATGAGTTCGCCTTCGGTGGCGGAGAACACGCGCAGCTTGAGGCGGCCGTTGTCGCAGCGGAAGAAGGTGTCGTCCTGTGCGATGAGGCTGGGGCCCTGGTTGGCCAGGGCGGCGGCTTTCGCGGTGACGGCGTCGATGTTGTCCAGGCGGGCTTTGATTTCTACGTTTCTGGGCATGGTCGTGAGGACGGTCTCGGGTGGAACGGATGGGCCGGCGGCGGTGGGTGCGGATGGGGGATCAGTACACGGTGAAACGGCCGGTCCACTTGCGCTCGTAGTCCATCTTCTCGAAGTGCGCGGCCATGAAATCGATGAAGGTGCGCACCTTGGCGCTGAGGTGCTTGCGGCTCGGGTAGGCGAGGTTGACGGTGAGGCGGGGCAGGTCCCAGTCGTCGAGCATGGGCACCAGGCGGCCGGCGACGATGTCGTCGTAGACGATGTAGCTGGGCTGGATCAGGATGCCCATGCCGTCGAGCGCGGCGGCGCGCAGGATCTGGCCGTCGTTGCTCTCCAGCAGGCCTTTCACCTCGATGGTCTGCTGCTCGTCGCCGCGCGTGAAGCGCAGCTCGTTCGGGTTGTTCGCGTGCGTGTAGATCAGCAGCTTGTGGCGGTGCAGCTCTTCCACCGTGCGCGGCGTGCCGTGGCGCGAGAGGTAGGCCGGCGCGGCCACGAGAATGCGGCGCGTGCCCGCGAGGCGGCGGATGGTGATGTTCGAGTCGGGTTCGACCTCGCGGTTGCGGATCGCCACGTCGATGTTGTTGTCGATGATGTCGAGGTACCGGTTGGCCGCTTCAACGTGCACCGTCACGTTGGGGTAGCGGTCGGTGTACTCGCGCAGCAGTGGCGCGATGTGGTGCATGGAGAACGAGAGCGAGGCGGTGACGCGCAGCACGCCCGTGGGGTTGAGCGCGGCGGCGTTCACCGTGGACTCGGCGTCGCGCAGGTCGGCGAGGATGGTGCGCGAGCGCTGGAAGAATTCCTGCCCGGTGTCCGTGAGGTAGAGGCGGCGCGTGTTGCGCTCCACCAGGCGCACGCCCAGGCGCGCTTCCAGCGCGGCCAGGTGGCGGCTCGCGCTGGCATTGGACAGGTTGAGCAGCTCGGCTGCGCGGCTCAGGCTGCCGGTTTCGGCCACCTGCACGAACAGTTCGATCTCGGTCCAGCGGTCCATGGTCTCCTCTTTGTTGCGCCTGACGGAAAAGTCATTTTTGTCTCAGGCCTTTTTCCGATCTCCCCAACGCTCTACATTGTGCCGGCACTGCAAGCCGCAGGCAGGAGACACCCCAGGAGAGCGTCGTTGAGAAACCTCGACCAGTACAACATCACCCAGGCCGTGCTCGCGCGCATGGCCAACACGCCGGACCCGCGCCTCAAGCAGATCATGACCAGCCTGGTGCAGCACCTGCACGCCTTCGCGCGAGAGGTGAAGCTGACCGAGGCCGAGTGGAAGGCGGGCATCGACTTCCTCACCGCCACTGGCCACATGTGCACCGAGCAGCGGCAGGAATTCATCCTGCTGTCGGACACGCTGGGCCTGTCCATGCTGACCGTGGCGCAGAACAACGACAAGCCCGCGGGCTGCACCGAAGCCACCGTGTTCGGTCCCTTCCACGTGGAAGGCGCGCCGCACTACGAGCATGGTGCGGACGTGTCCAACGGTGCCTCGGGCGTGCCCTGCCTGGTGCGCGGCAGCGTGCGCGGGCTCGACGGCCAGCCTGTGGCCGGTGCGCTGATCGACGTGTGGCAGGCCGACGCCGACGGCAAGTACGACGTGCAGCGCACGGACCTGCCCGAGGCCCAGGGCCGCGGCGTGCTGCGCAGCGGTGACGATGGCCGGTTCCACTTCCAGAGCGTGGTGGCCGAGCCGTACCCCATTCCCGACGACGGCCCGGTGGGCGACATGCTGCGCGCCACCGGCCGCCACCCGTGGCGCCCCGCGCACCTGCACTTCATGATCCAGGCGCCCGGCTACGAAACGCTGGTGACGCACGTGTTCCGCGACGGTGGCCCGTACCTCGATTCCGATGCGGTGTTCGGCGTGCGCCAGTCGCTCGTGGCCGACTGGGTGCAGCACCCCGATGGCACCTACTCGCTGGACTTCGACTTCGTGCTCAACCGGTTGCGCCAGCCTGTGGCCGCGCACAAGGCCGTGGCCGCCGCATGATCAAGCACATCGTCATGTGGAACGTGCAGGGCGCCACCGCGCAGGACCGCGCGGCCAACGCACAGCGCGTGAAGAGCGCGTTCGAGGGCCTGCGCGAACAGATCCCCGGCCTGCTGCGGCTGGAGATCGGCCTGGACGAAAGCGGCGTGGACTACGCCTGCGACGCCGTGCTCTACACCGAGTTCGATTCGCGCCAGTCGCTCGCCGACTACGCGCAGCACCCCGCGCACATCCGCGTGCGCCACGAGCTGGAGGGCGTGCGCATCGCGCGCTACCAGGTCGACTTCGAAACCCTTTGAGATATTGCAACCAACCGAGGAGACAACAACATGATCGACCAACAACTGAAAGACGAGCTGCTGATTCGCCAGATGGTGGAACGCTGGGCCGTCTGGCGTGACGCCGGCGACTGGGAGCGTTTCGCCACCGTGTGGCACCCCAAGGGCGTGATGATGGCCACCTGGTTCCAGGGCCCGTTCGCGGACTTCATCCGCGTCACGCAGGAAGGCTGGGCCAAGGGCGTGAGCATCCTGCACTTTCTGGGTGGCTCGGCGGTGGAAGTGGCCGGTGACCGTGCCATTGCCCAGACCAAGATGACCATCTCGCAGCGCGGCATGGTCGATGGTGCCGACGGCCCCGTGATGTGCGACGTGGTCTGCACCGGCCGCTTCTACGACTTCGTGGTGCGCGAGAACGGCGAATGGAAGCTGCTGCACCGCCAGCCGATCTATGAGAAGGACCGCATCGACCCGATCGACTCCACCGCCGTGCTCGCGCTCGACCAGAAGGCCCTGGCACAGATGCCCGAGGGTTACCGCCACCTGGCCTACATCCAGACGCGCATTGGCTACACCGTGAAGATGGACATGCCCATGCTGAAAGGCCCGGTGGTGGACGAGCTCTACCGCCGCGGCGCGCGCTGGCTGGCCGGCGGCGAGCTGGAGCGCGAAGTGAACCCGGCCTGAGTTTCACGCAGCGGGCGCGCGCTGCTCTCTCAATACCGCGCCACTACAACTGGAGACAAGACATGAACGCATTCGATCCGACGTGCGGGGGCACGGCTTCGCCCTCGCACCTTCACATCAGCCGCCGCCAGCTGCTCGCCGCCGTGCCCGCCGCCGCCCTCGCCGCGATGGCGCCCAACGCCTGGGCACAGGCCGCCTACCCGAACCGCCCGCTGCGCGTGATCGTGCCGCAGCCGCCGGGTGGTGGCTTCGACTTTGTGGGCCGCGCACTCGCCGACCGCCTCGCCCCCGCACTGGGCCAGCCCGTGGTCGTGGAGAACCGCACCGGCTCCGGCACGCTCGTGGGCACCGACGCCGCCGCCAAGGCCGCGCCCGACGGCTACACGCTGCTCACCGGCTCGGTGTCGAACATGGTCCTCAACATGGGCCTGTACAAGAACCTTTCGTACGACAGCATCAAGGACTTCGAGCCCGTGGGCCTGGCCGTGAGCTACAGCTACACGCTGCTCGGCCGCAACAGCCTGCCTTTCAGCGATCTGGCCGGCCTGGTGGCCTATGCCAAGGCCAACCCCGGCAAGCTCACCTACGCCTCGGCCGGCAACGGCTCGGGCCAGCACGTGCTGGCGGCCGCGCTCTGGAGCCTGGCCGGTGTGGACATCGTGCACGTGCCGTACCGTGGCGCGCAGCCCGCGTACGCCGACCTGCTGGGCGACCGCGTGGACCTGTTCTTCGATCTCACGCCCACCACGCGCGCCCACGTGGAAACCGGCAAGGTCAAGGCCATCGCGGTCTCCAGCGCCGAGCGCAACCCGATGCAGCCCACCGTGCAGACCATCAACGAGTCCGGCACCGTGAAGCTGGAACTGGAGTCGTGGTTCGGCTATTTCGCCCCCAGCAAGACGCCACCCGACGCTCTGGCCCGCCTGCGCACCGAACTGGCGAAAATCATCGCCACGCCGGAGTTGCAGGAAACCTTCCGCAAGGCGGGAGGATCTCCCATGAAAATCAGCGTGGCCGACACCAAGACCATGCTGGCACGCGACGTGCAACGCTGGACCGGCCTCATCAGAGCGGCCAACATCAGTCTGGACTGACCCGACCCTCAGCGCCGCTTGCGGCGCTTTCGTTTTATTCAACCTGCCCGACACCATGACCATTGACGCGCAAGCCCTCGACCAGATCTTCCTCAAGGCGCGCACCGCCAACACCTTCCTCGACAAGCCCGTGCCCGACGACCTGCTGAAACAGGTCTACGACATCGCCCGCATGGGCCCCACGTCGATGAACACCCAGCCCGCGCGCTTCGTGTTCCTGAAGACGCCCGAGGCGCGCGCGCGCCTGCTGCCCGCACTCTCACCCGGCAACCTGGACAAGACCCGCGTGGCACCCATCACCGTGATCGTGTGCGCGGACAACCGCTTCCACGAATTCATGCCGCAGGTGTGGCACCGCGAAGGTGCGAAGGAAAACTTCGAGAACAACCCCACGCTGAGCGAAGCCACCGCCACCCGCAACAGCACGCTCGGCGGCGCCTACTTCATCATCGCGGCCCGCGCGCTGGGGCTGGACTGCGGCCCCATGAGCGGCGTCGACCTGGCCAAGGTGAACGCCGAGTTCTTCCCCGACGGCCGCTGGCGCGCGAACTTCCTGATCAACCTGGGTTATGGCGACGGGAAGGTGTTCGACCGGAACGCGCGCCTCAGCTTCGAGCAGGCTTGTCAGGTGCTGTGACCGTGGGATGAGGCGGTCGTTCCTGCGGCGGCTTGCCCATAGCGGACATCAGCAGCCACCTGCCGTAGGCCGCATGGGCACCACAACAGGCATCTGCAGTTTCTCGAACTGCTCCACTTGCGATTGAAGGCTTTTGCCCTCGCCTCGAAGGAACCGATGTCTTGAGACTGGAGGTTCAGAACCGGACTTTGACGAACGCCGACGGACCGCTGAATGTCAGCTTGAGATTGGCGTTGTTCGAACCGTTACGTGTCAGATCAACGCGCGAGACACTGTAGTCCACGACCAGACCGACGTTTTTAACGACGAACCATTCGAGGCCAACAGAACCATTGACGATGTGACCCTGAGTCTTTCCCCCTGACTTCTTGACGCCTGAAACGTCCAGAAAAGCGCGGAAATTGGGTGTGAAGGCGTGACGCAGCCCCAACTCGAGCACCGGTGCAATGGCATCTTCCGAGTCGCCGTCGGAAAAGCCGTAGCTAGTGCCATTGACCAGGGCGTTCGCGCGAGCACCTACACCCGCCTTGTAATACGCACCGCCCAAGCCCAGACCCACGACGGTATTCCCGCTGCCGAACCACCACTTGTACGCCAGCTTGGCCACATCGAGTTTCATGCCAACTGTCGCATCTCCTGCGATGCTGAGGTTGGTCCCACCCACGCTGCCGGACTGCGCCACCGATCCCGTGTATTCGCGCTTGTACTGGAAGTAGTCGAACGAAAGGCCTTGACTGTCAAAGAGGATGAGGTCAGCCCTGACCCGTGGCAACGTCACATCTCGCTGTTTGAGATCGCCTGATTCAAATCGTCCGTACTGCGTGTCCAAAGAAGCGTTGAGCTTCGGATCTGCACGATATGCCCCCGCCGAGATGCTAAATCTGTCCAGCGCCGGGGAGAGTTGTGCCGACGCCCATGTGGACATGAGCAAGCCACATCCTGCAACACCGATAACTTTTACCAGCGCTGTGCGGCCCGCTGAATTTGAGGCGAGGTGGGTCATGATGCCTTTCTATGAACTTGAGTGTTCGATGAAAAATAGGGACGCAAGTCACGCGCCCAGAAGCGCGCTGCTCGTCATCTTTGAAGCATTGATGGAAGTGCGTGCACGTTGGGGAGGCGACGGACAACCAGTTTGGAAGTCTTTCTGAACGTGAGGCTACAGGCCAGCACTGCGGAAACGATCGCAACGCCAAGGAATGCAAACGAACGCCAAGGCACCTCATCGTGGACAAAAGCCACGGCTAAGGTGACGAATGCGGCCAACCCAGCGAGCGCGCTCAAGCCTTCGAAAAACCAACACAGGTATCTAGCCATCAAGAAATCCTCAAGTTGAAGTCTTGAGGCGAAGTCTCAATTCGACGCTAGGACGGCGGGGTAGGATTGAAAACTTCCCGCCTGTAGGAGTGTTCCTATCCTCCAAGTGGTCGTGGGCCTGCTGGAATCCTTGATGACGGCCACCTTCGTGGATGAGATGACCGACACCAAGCCCAAAGAGGACTGTGAGTGCATGGGTCAGGGCGTGGCCGATATCGCCACGGGCTTCATCGGTGGAATGGCGGGCTGCGCCATGATTGGCGAGTCAGTCATCAACGTGAAGTCCGGCGGTACGGAGTGCCTCTCAACGCTGGTCGCCGTGATGATTGTGGTGTCCATCGGCGCCTTCAACTGGCGTCGTTAAGGAACCTGCGGGAGCATCCAAGAGTTCAAGCTTCTTCATGCTGGCGACGGTGGCGAGAGACCGCTTCTGGCCGATAGCCGAATCAAGGGATGCTGCAAAGACATGCCTGTTCAGCAAGTCCACTTCGTTCGGTCCCGATGGCTTGTCTCATTAGATAGCGCGGCCGGACGTCGAGGATCGCAACTATTTGCCGGCCAGATACACCGCCACCAGCGCGTTCGCGTGCCCGTGGCCCAGGCCATGCTCGGTCTTCAGGTGGGCGACGTACTTCATGTGCTTCATCGAGCCCGCCTTGCCAAGCACATCCATCCAGTGGCTGATGGGCTTTCCGTACGTCTTCTCGATCGACGGGAAGTAGGACGCCGGGCCTTTGACCGTGTTCGGGTTCGTCATGAATGAATCCTCCTTCAGTCGCCAGGCGGCAACTGGATGCCCTTGAGCAGATGTCGCATCGAATCGCCCACTTCCTTGCTGGTCGGGGGCGAGGGGCGGCCGTGTTCGATGAGCCGGGCCACCAGCGCCAGCAGGTTGTCGACCTCGAAGGGCTTGGACAGAAACGCGTCGTAGTCGCGAAAGGTCTGACGCACCACCTGCTCGCTGGTGCCGCTCATGAAGATGAAAGGCGTGTGGCTCAGGGCCGGGTTGCGGCGCAAGGCCTCGCCCAGTTCCCCGCCGTTCATGGTGGGCATCATGAAGTCGGACAGGATCAGTGAAGGCTTCTCCCCTTCAAGCAGTTCCAGCGCGGCCTTGCCGTTCGACGCATTCGCAACGCGGTAACCGGCGGCTTCCAGCAACAGCCGCATCACCTCCGCATTGCCGTATTCGTCTTCGACGACCAGGACCAACTTCATCCGGGCGGTCCCTGGTCAAGCACCCGAGGGCCGACTGTCCGAGACGGCCAGTTGCACATCCACGGCGGTCTGCCGGACCTGGCTTCCGCGCACCTTGGTGATCTCGAGCGGACGCCGGCTGCCCTGTGCCGCCTCGGTGGCGGGCTTCAGGAACGTGAAGGCGTTGTCGAACAGGCCCACGATGCCTTCAGCCAGTGGCGTGCCCGCCGCCACCGACAGGGCTGCCGGGTCGACAGTGAAGAGCGAGGTCACGCCGCGGCGCCGCAGTTCCGACAGCAGGCGGCCCAGGAAGCGGTAGCCCCGCTCGGGGAAGGCGAGGGTGTCGGCGATGCCGGCCACGCCATCCACGATCAGGCGGCGGCAATGGTGCTCGTCCACCAGGCGCAGTATCTTGTGACCTATCTCGTCCATGGATTCGTCTTCCAGCCCAAGTGGTTCGATGAGAAGGGCGTCCGAATCCACCGCCTCACCAATCGCCAGGCCCAGGTTTGCGCCCGAGCGATGAAGGTCATCGGCAATTTCCGTTCCTGACATCAGCAGCCCCGTTCCGTTCGCCGTGGCGCACGAGGCGAAGGCGAGGGCGAACGTGGTCTTGCCCGACCCGCTGTGACCGATGACGATGGAGGTGCTGCCCGACAGCACGCCACCTTCCTGCAGCGCCTTGTCCAGCGCGGGCAGCCCGGTGGTGACGTGCTGGACAGGGTGTTTCCCCTCCCTTTTTTCGAGGGGCAGACTCTCCAGCCTTGGAAAGAATTGCAGACCTTTGCCCGTGATGCAGAAAGTGTGACTGCCCCGGATGACCATGCTGCCCCGGAACTTGCGCACCTGCATGCGCCGCTCGGCGCGCCAGTGGAAGCCGTGGTCCTCGAAGGCAAAGATGCCGTCGACCATGGTCTGCTCGGCGCTCATGGCGTTTCCATTGCCGCTGGTCAGCACCAGGCAGGTGCAGGACATCGCGCTCACCAGGCTTTGCAGTTCGTGAACGAACTGCCGCACCGATTCGTCTGCGTTGGGGGCACCGCGGTGGATCACCAGCCCGTCGATGACGAGCAGCGACGCCCGGTGGCGCGCCAGTTCGGCGCGCAGCAGTCCCTTCACGCCCTTCAGGCCGTCTTTCTCCAGCTCCCGGTACCCGCTGATATAGAACACCCTGGAATTGACCTGCTCCCGGTCAAAGAACTCCTGGCCGTCCATGTGCTGCAGCATGCGTGAGTGGGACTCGGCCAGCATCGTGACGTACAGGGTGCGCACGTCGGCCTGGGCGAACGTGTACGCGATCTGGTTGGCCAGCGTGGTCTTGCCGACCCCCGGCGGGCCCTCAAGGATGTACACACCACCCGCGAAGAGTCCGCCTTGGAGGATCTCGTCCAGGCCTCTGACCAGGGTCGGCAGTCGTTTCATGCTCATCGGGAAGTGCGCTCGTTGGCGGATGGGGGTATCGCGGAAGGATACGTCACTCGTCGGCACCGGGGTTGCCGCATGCCTGCATCGCCGCCGGCGCAATGCACCGCAACGCCACCGGCCGCTGGCGTTGCGGTTTCAGCGAACGGGAGAGTGGGCCGGTCGCCGCGGGCGTTCAACCAAAAGTGGTATCGCTCAGTGCCTGTGCATCGCCCACATACAGCTTGAGCACCGGGCCCTCGCCGTCGTGTTCCCACACGCGGCCGCGGATGAGGAACTGACGCCCGCCCAGGCGGACGAGGTCGCCCTTGGCGGGCGGCACGGCATGGCCTTCCCAGAACGCGGGCAGGGTGATGGGGGTGCGGCGGATCCAGGCCTGGTCTTCGGCGCTGAACACCATGACGGTGCGCAAGGGGGTCTGGCTCATGGGTACTCCTCAAGGCGGTACGGGGCGCGATGGCCGATGAACGGGAGCTTAGCGCAAGCGATTGGCGCCGGGCCGTGTCATTTCGCAAGGTTTCCCGGCACAAGCCATGCGGTGCAGCGTCGATACAGGAAGGACAACGTCCATCCAACCGAGGTTCCCATGCGCGTCAACCAGCCCGTCACCCAGCGTGAGTACGAGTTTCCCGAGAACGCCACGCTGATGTCGACCACCGACACCCAGAGCCACATCACCTACGCCAACGCAGCGTTCGTGGATGTGAGTGGCTTCACGCTGGACGAGATCCAGCAGCAGCCACACAACCTGGTGCGCCACCCGGACATGCCCAAGGAAGCCTTTGGCGACATGTGGGCCACGCTGAAGGGCGGCGAGCCGTGGACCGCGCTGGTGAAGAACCGCCGCAAGAACGGCGATCACTACTGGGTGCGCGCCAACGCCACGCCGGTGATCCGCAATGGCCAGACGGTGGGCTACATGTCGGTGCGCACCAAGGCCTCGCGCGAGGAAATTGCCGGCGCCGAGCGCCTGTATGCCGACATGCGCGAAGGCCGCGCCAAGGGCGTGAAGCTGCACAAGGGCCTGCTGCTGCGCACCGGCCTGATGGGGCTGACGAGTGTGTTCAAGACGATGCGTGTGCGCAGCCGCATCCGCCTGCCGCTGGCCGTGTTGCTGGCGGGGCTGGTGGGTGGTGCCTGGGCGCTGGGCCTGCGCGGCATGGAATGGGCGCAGTTCGCTGGCCTGAGCGCGGTGGGCGTGGGCCTGGCGAGCTGGTTCCTCGAATCGCAACTGGCCGGCCCGCTGGAATACCTGCGCGAGCAGGCCCTGCGCGTGGCCACCGGCGACACCCAGAAGGTGGCGCACATGGACCGCGTGGACGAGATCGGCATGACGATGCGCACCATCAGTCAGCTCGGCCTGATGTTCCGCTGGCTGATCGACGACGTGAGCCAGCAGGTGTTGACCGTGCAGACGGCCGTGACCGAGATCGCCCAGGGCAACAACGACCTGAGCCACCGCACCGAACAGGCGGCTTCGAGCCTGCAGCAGACCGCGGCCTCGATGGAGCAGATGACCGCGACCGTGCGCCAGAACGCCGAGACCTCGAGCCAGGCGAACCAGCTGTCGGGCACGGCCAGCGAAGCCGCTTCGCGCGGCGGCCATGCCGTTTCGCAGGTGGTGAACACCATGGGCGAGATCACCGAGAGCTCGCGCCGCATCAGCGACATCATCGGCGTGATCGACGGCATTGCCTTCCAGACCAACATCCTGGCGCTGAACGCGGCGGTGGAAGCCGCCCGTGCCGGCGAGCAGGGCCGCGGCTTCGCGGTGGTGGCGGGCGAGGTGCGCAACCTGGCGCAGCGCAGCGCCGAGGCGGCCAAGGAGATCAAGCAGCTCATCGGCGCCAGCGTGGGCAAGGTGGAAGCCGGCACCAGGCTGGTCGACGAAGCGGGCAAGACGATGGACGAGATCGTTCACCAGGTCAAACAGGTGTCCGACCTCATCAGCGAGATCAGCGCGGCCACCCGGGAACAGACCGGTGGCATCCAGCAGGTGAGCCAGGCGGTGGGCCACCTCGATCAGGTGACGCAGCAGAACTCGGCGCTGGTGGAGCAGGGCGCAGCCGCGTCGCAGAGCCTGCAGCAGCAGACCCAGCGGCTGGTGGAAGCGGTCAGCGTGTTCCGCTGAACGCCGCCAGGCCCATCACTTCTTCTTCAGGTCCTGCACGATCTCGGTCGACAGGGCCGCCACCTGTTTGTCGGTCATGGCAGAAAAGATGCCCTGCCAGGCGGTGGACGAGGTGGCGTACTTGCGGGTGCCCAGCGGGCGTTTGGAGGGCATCTCGATGAAATGCGCGTCGGCGTCGATGAAGGCGTTGCCGGTCATGACGCCGAAGCCGTAGCGGGCACCCGAGGTGAGGTAGCGGTAGTCGTTCACCGAAATCCTCACCAGCGTGGTGCCGGCGGGCTGGCTCGCGGGTTCGGTCTCGAAGTACGAGAACCCCAGGCCGGCGGCCGTGGCCGCGGTGTTGAACGCGGTGCGCCATTCGGCGCGGAAGGTCTGCCAGTCGGCTGCGCCCTGCGCGGCGGGCTTGCCGGTGATGACGAGGGCCACCTTGTTCACCGGCACGGCGGGTGTGCGCAGGGCGGGCGCGTCGGTGGACGCGGTGTTGCTGACGGTGGCGGCGCAGCCTCCCAGGGCAAGGGCGACGGGGATGGCGAAGAGAGCGAACAGTCGTTTCATGGCATCGGCTCGGTTGGGATGGAACGGCGGGTGAGCGTGCAGTCTAGCCCGCGTGATGTTTTTCACGCATGACAGGAGGGTGCCCGCGCCTTGCAGGCACTTCCCGCGTGCCGCATCCAGCTTTCCCCACACAACCGGCCCCTGGCGCGGTCGAAGTTCTATGGGAGTGCCTCGCTGGAGGAGTCCTGACGACGGCACGTGTGATCCAGCTGGATCGTTGCCCGCCAAGGAAACCCGACCATGAAAACCGCTCTCCAGTCCCTGTTCACGGTGCCGCGCAGCCTGCGCCCGCGCCGCTGGTTCATCCGCGCCCTCGGCGCCGCCGCCCTGGTGGGCGGTTCGCACGCCGCCATGGCGCAGAGCACGGCCACGTTTGCCGTCACCGCCACCGTGTTGCCCGCCTGCACCGTGGTGGGCGGCGTGCCGCTGGCCTTCGGTGTGGTCACCCCCGGCGTGCAGCGCGACGGCAGCGTGACCGTGACGGCCACCTGCACCGTGGGCACCCCCTACACCCTGGCACTGGACGCGGGCACCGGCTCCGGCGCCACCGTCGGCCTGCGCCGCATGACCAGTGGCGCCGCCACGCTGGACTACGCGCTGTACCAGGACGTGGCCCGCACCACGCCCTGGGGCGATGGCACCGGTGGCACCAGCACCCGCAGCAGCACCGGCACCGGTCTCACGCAGTCGTTCACGGTCTATGGCCGCGTGCCATCGAGCGCGGTGGCCTCGGTCGGTGTGTACACCGACACCATCACCGTGACCGCCACCTACTGAGCCCGGAGCTTTCGCCATGTGGTCCACACGCTCCCCGTTCGCTCTCACGCTGGCCGTGCTGTTCGCGCTGTTCCTCGGCGCGGGCAGTGCGCAGGCGTTCCAGGTGCGGCCAGTGCGGGTGGATCTGGGTGCCCGGCAGGCCGCTTCCCAGCTGATCGTGACCAACCCCACGGCCCAGACGATGCTGATTCAGGCCGATGCCTTCGACTGGACTCAGGCCCGTGACAAGGACAGCCTGAACCCCAGCAGCAACCTGATCGTCAACCCGCCCATCTTCGAACTCGCGCCCGGTGCGCAGCAGGTGGTGCGCGTGGGCCTGCGCCGCGCCATCGAATCGGGCGTGGAAGTGCCTTACCGCATCTGGCTCACGCAGGTGGCCACGCCCGGCGAAGCGACCGACTCCGGCGTGCAGATGCTGCTGCGCGTGAGCCTGCCCGTGTTCGTCACCGGCGCGGGCACCGGTTCGCCCCAGGCGGTGTGGCAGCGCGACGCTGCCGATGGCGCCGTGGAAATGGGCAACAGCGGTGCGCGCCACCTGCACGTGCGCGAACTGCGCCTCGTGTCCGATGGCGGCCGCCCCGAGTCGCTCGGGCCCTGTTATGCCCTGCCGGGCGGCCTGTGCCGCTGGGCGGTGCCGGCGGCCCTGCGCGACAAGGCGTTCCGCATTGAAGCCGACAGCGATGCTGGACTCCTTCGCAGCTCCGTTGAAGCACTCGCGCCGCGCTGAGCGACGGCGCGCTGGCGCCGTTGCCCTGATGGTCTTCTCCGGCGCCGCCTTCGCGGCGCCGCAGTTCCGCTCGCTCGACGTGTGGGTGAATGGCGCGCCAGCGGACGCAGGTGCGCTCATCGTCGAAGAGAACGGCACCCTGTACGCCTCAGCGACCTCGCTGGCGTTGTGGCGCCTCAAGCCCACCGACGCGCCACGCAGCATCGACGGCGCGGCCCACCACAGCCTGCAGGCCTGGCGCCCGCAGATGGACGCCCGCACGCAGCGCCTGAACCTCTCGGCCGATGCGACGGCCTTCACCGGCCAGGTGCTGAGCATGGGCGCCCCGGTGCAACCCGATGCCCCGATCGCCGGCGAGCCCAGCCCGGGGCTGGCCCTGGACTACATCCTCAACATGGACCGCGACCGCCACGGCACCCAGGGCAGCGCCTACATCGACCTGCGCGCCTTCGGCCTGACACCGCACGGCGGCCTGCGCCACACCGGCGTGGTGCGCAGCGGCCCGCTGCTGCCAGGCGAAGAGCGCTGGCACCGGCTGGACACCGCCTGGCGCCATGCCGACGCCGACGACATGCGCCGCGTGACCGTGGGCGACACCCTGAGCTGCGGCGGCGACATCTCGCCTACCCTGCGTTTCGCGGGCGTGCAGGTGAACAGCGACCCCAGCCTGCAGCCCGACCGCGTGATGCACCCCCTGCCTTCGGTGCAGGGCAGCGCACAGGTGCCCAGCGGGGTGGACCTGCTGATCAACGACCGCCCGGCCGGCAGCGTGAGCGTGGGCTCGGGCCCGTTCTCCCTGCAGACGCTGCCCGCGCTCACCGGCGCGGGCGAGATCCGCATCGTGCAGCGCGATGTGCAGGGCATCGAGCAGGTGCGCACCGTGCCTTACTACACCAGCCCGCGCCTGCTGCGCGCCGGCCTGAGCGACAGCTGCGCCGAAGCCGGCGTGCTGCGCGTGAACTACGGCCTGCCCAGCGACCACTACAGCGGCCGCTTCGCCGCCGGTTCCTGGCGCTACGGCGTGAGCGACACCTTCACCGGCGTCGTGCGCGCCGAGTCGGGCAGCGCGGTGCACAGCCTGCGGCTGGGCATGCACTGGGTGCCGGCGCAACTCGGCGTGCTGAGCGTGCAGACCGCGCACAGCGTGGCCGACGGCGTGGGTGCCGGCCAGAGCCTGCGGCTCGGTGCCGAACGCGTGGCCGGCCGTTACCACCTGAGCGCCGCGCTGGACATGGCGAACGCGCAGTTCCGCCAGACCGATGGCACGCGCGCACCGCAGCGCCGCGCCTCGCTGTTCGGCGGCTGGACGGTGGGCGAGACCAGCTGGTCCGCCGGTGGCGTGTGGCAGCAGAACGCCAGCGGCACGCAGACGCGCGTGTTCACGACCACGGTGCAGCGCCGCCTGGGTGTGGACTGGCAGATGGGCCTGAGCGCGCTGCGGCGCGACGGGCTGTGGAGCGCGGCGATCATGCTCACCCGCCAGCTCGACCGCGACACCAGCCTGGCCACGCGCGTGCAGGCCGGCGACGACGCGGGCGTGGCCGTGCAGGCACAGCGCCACGAGCCCGATGCCGGTGGCATGGGCTGGCGCGTGCAGGGCGGCAGCGGCCAGAACCGCGCGCTCGGCGCGGTGAGCTGGCTGGGTGACAGCGGCCGCCTGGAAGTGCAGGCGGCCCGGCTCGCCTCGAACGATTCGGCCGCATTGCGCGCCACCTACAGCGGTGGCCTCATCTGGCTCGGCGGTGCACCTGTGCTCGGCCGCGCGCTGGGCGACGCGGTCGCAGCGCAGATCGAGGTGGAAGGCATGCCCGGCGTGGGCGTGCAGCTCAACCGGCGCGAGGTGGCGGTGACTGATGAACATGGCCGCGCCTGGGTGTTCGGCCTGCAGCCCTGGCAGGACAACGTGGTCGGCATCTCGCCCGACGCGTTGCCGCTGGACATGCTGGTGAGCGCGCCCGAGATCCGCCTGCGCCCGCAGGCCGAGTCCGTGGTGAAGGCGCGCTTTCCGGCGCGGCGCACCCGCTCTGCGCTGGTGGTGGTGCGGCAGGCGAATGGCGAGCCCATCGCCGCCGGCTCGCGCGCGCGCCTCGGGAACGAGACCGCACAGGGGGCGCCTTTCGCGCAGGGCGGCCAGGTGTTCCTGAGCGACCTGCAGGACCACAACACCCTGCGCGTCGAAGGCCCGCACGGGGTCTGCAAGCTGGTGTTCGATGCGCCCGCTGCCGACGCGCTGCAGCCGCGCCTGGGGCCCTTCACCTGCCAGGCGGAGGCGTCATGAAGCGGCTGGTGGTCTGGTGCCTGTGGCTGTTCTGTGCGTTCGGCGCCCTCGAGGCGCAGGCGCACACCTGCACGGTGAGCGCCACCTCGCTGGTCTTTGGCAGCTACCACTCGCCGAACGGCCCGCGCGTGGACAGCACGGCGACGGTGCAGGTGTCCTGCACGCCCACCTACCTGCTGCTCGCGTGTTCGGTGAGCTACACCATGGCCATCTCTGCCGGCACGGTGGGCACGCCCGGCGCGCGGCAGTTGGCGCACGGCGCGGGCCGCCTGCGTTACGACCTCTACAGCGACGCGGGGCGCACCGTGCCCTGGGGCGATGGGGGTGGCGGCGGGGCCGCGGCCGGCGGCAACATCAGCAGCGGACTGCTGGGGCTGGTGTGCGCGCCTGGCACCAGGAACCACACCGTGTATGGCCGCATTCCGGCATTGCAGAACGTGCCGGCGGGTTCGTACCAGGATCAGGTGATCCTGACCATCACATATTGAAAGAGGCGCGTCCGCTGCGCGGACGGTTGCTTCAGTGGTGCCGCACGGGCGTGCCGGCCTGCAGGTGGCGCTGCATCCACCATCTGATGGCGCGCGGCAGTTCAGACCAGTGCCAGGTGCTGTGCCGGTTGCGCACGCTCGACACTCCCCGGTCATCGAAACTCATCACGTCCAGATCAGCGCGGGCGAGCGCCAGTTCGCGGCTGAGCGCGCAGCCGCTGGCGCGGTCGATGCGCGCGTCCAGGATGGCCAGGGACGGGAGCGATTGCTGGGCGTGCTGCAGGGCCGCTGCGGGGTCGGCCGTCCAGTGCAGCTCGGCGTCGCGAGCCCAGTGGCGGGCCAGACCGCGAACCGTGTCCAGGTACTCGCCACGGGGGCATACCACCAGCACCTGAAGGGGGTGGATGTCGAGCGGGGCGGGGCGGGAAACGGTCATCGGAATCTCCATTCGGCCTGGCGCGAGAAAACGCGCTGCGTTGGAGATGACTGTGCCGCGCACCGGGCTGCGCGCATGCGGGGAAAGCTGGATGGGGCGCCACGGGGATCACCCGCAAGCCCATGGTGCGTGTGAAAAACTGCTCAGTCGTCGTCAGCGCTGATGAGGCCTTCGCGGATGGCCAGGCGCACCAGGGCAGGCAGATCGTGCACGCCGAGCTTGGCCATGAGGCGGCTGCGGTAGGACTCGACCGTCTTGGGCGAGAGGTGCAGCTGCTCGCCGATGGCCGCGCTGGTGAGGCCGCGCACCACCAGCAGGATGACCTGCTGTTCGCGCGCGGAGAGCGATTCGATGCTGCCCGGTGCGTGGTCGCCCATGAGGCCTTCCACCGCCAGTTCGGCCACGCCGGTGCCCAGGTGCTTGCGCCCGTTGGACACCGCGTCCACCGCCTCCAGCACATCGCGGGACGGCGATCCCTTGAGCACGTAGCCGGCCGCGCCCAGGCGCATGGCCTCGGCCACATGGCGCGGCTGGGCCGACATGGTCAGCATGATGGTGCGGGTGGTGAGCTTGCGGCGCTGCAGCTGTTCGAGCAGTTCGAAGCCGGAGCGGTGATCCAGGTGCAGGTCCAGCAGCAGGACGGTGGGGACAAGGCGGATGATGTCGGCCAGCGCCGGGGTGGGATGGTCGGATTCGCCGACCACGTTGTGCCCCGCTCCCTCGAGCACCGCCCTCAGCCCGTCCCTCATCATGGCGTGGTCGTCGACCAGGTAGATGTCACTCATGGCAAAAATCAGGATAGCGCAATCATGGTCTTGCGTGTGACGCTGCGGAGACGGTGCCTTCCGGTTTCGCCTCCCATGTGAGAGAGATCACGGTTCCGCCCTCCGGCGGCGCCTTGGCTTCCATGCGGGCACCGATGGCGAGCGCGCGTTCCCGCATCCCGACGATGCCCAGGTGGCCGGGGCGGCCGGCCGCCAGATCCGGTGTCAGTCCCTTGCCGTCGTCGGCCACGCTCAGGCGGAGCCAGCCGTTTGCGCCATCGACGCGGACCACCACCTCGCTCGCCTGCGCGTGCAGCACGGCGTTGGCCAGGGCCTCGCGGGCCACCATGAAGGCGGCGTACTCCACGTCGGCCGGCCAGCGCACGTCGACGGCGGAGGGTTCCACCTTCAGCCGCATCGCCACCGTTTCCGCGTCCCTGGCGCGCACCTGCACCTCGTTCTGCAGCGCCACCTGCAGGCCCGATTCGTCCAGCAGCGGTGGGCGCAGTTCCACCAGCGCCTGCCGAACTTCCGCGTTGGCGGTGTCGATCATTTCGCCCAGCTTCAGCGAGCGCTCCCTGGCCTTGGGCGTCAGCTCGGACGGCATCATGTTTTGCAGGGCGTCGAACGACAGCCGGATGGCACCCAGCGTCTGCCCGAGCTGGTCGTGCAGGGTCTGCGCGAGTTTCCGGGTGGTCTGCTTTTCCTGGTGCAGCAGGCGGTGCGTGAGCTCGGAGAGCTCCTGCCGGGATTGCGCGAGCGCACGGTCACCACGCACGCGTTCGGTCACGTCGCGCAGGATGGCGGTGAGCACCTTGTTCCCCCGCACGGTGATCTGCGAGATGGACGCTTCGAGATCGAGCACATGGCCGCTGGCGTGCAGGCCGGTGACCCGGCCCACGCCCATGGGGCGCGTGGTGGCCTGCGAATCGGCAAAGCGCTGCAGGTAGCCCATGTGGTGCGAGCGGTGCATCGGCGGCAGCAAGGCGTCCAGCGGCTGTCCGATCATGCTGCCGGCGGGGTGGCCGAAGATGCGCGCTGCCGCCGGATTGAACAGGGTGATGTGCCCGTGCATGTCGACGCTGATGACCGCATCGCTGGCCGAATTGATCACCGCGGACAGCACCTCGCCCTGTTCGCGCAGGTCCTGCTCGGACTCGCTGTACGGCCGGGACAGGTGCCGCGATGCCGCGAAGCCGGCGATACCCAGCAGCAGGGTGGTCAGCCCGCCCCAGATCAGCAGGCCGCGTTCGAGCTGGCGCACCGGCGCCAGGGCCGCGCTCAGCGGCTGCGAGCCGACCACCTGCCAGTCGGTCCGCAAGGCCGAGTCGGTCGGTGCGACGGCCGAGCGGGATAGGAAATAGGCTTCACCGTGCGTGTCCTCCACGGCGCGCGATTGCCCGCCGGGTTCGTTGAGCAGCGCGCGCCATTCGCTCTCGCTCACATCCGGGCGCTCGCCCAGCAGCACGCGGCCTTCGCCATCAACCAGGGCCAGGTTGAGGAACCGCCGCGCATCCCGCGGCCCCAGGACGTTCTGGCGCAAGGTCTCGAAGTAGCGGGCGTCCAGGTGGGCCGCGATCACGCCGCGCGGTGCGCCTTCGGGGTCCAGGATGGGCAGGGCAATGTCGGCCAGGTCGGCCGGCACGGGCCGGCCCAGGTCGCGCAGGGGTTCGGTCAGGCCCACCCCCGGGTGCAGGCTGCCGAACCAGAGGCCTTCCTTGCCATTCACATACACGCTGCGCGTGGCGATGGAGACACCTTCCAGCAGCCCGTCGGTCCCGATCTCGACCTGACCATAGAGATCGGTCACGCCGATCCACACATAGGAAACCGATGAGGACTTGAGCCGCTGCATCTGCTCGCGCCAGTGCTCCATGCGGATCTCGGCGCGGGCCATCTCGCCCAGCAACTGCAGCTCTGCTGCGCGCCGCGCGACCAGGCGCGAGAGCTGGTCGGCGTAGAGCTGCGTTGACTGTTCCACACGAAAGCTCGCGCGGCGCTCGAGCTCATCGGCCACGATGCGCTCGGCGGAAAACACGGCAAGAACCAGCAGCACGAGGGCCACCACGGCGGGCAACAGAGGAAGCACCCAGGTGAGAACTTGGTCACGGGGCGCGGCGGGCGATGATGGTGCTTTGTCGTGGGGCGTCATCGAGCTGTTGTGTGGCAAGGCCGTCGCAGCGTAGCAGAGCTTGTGTGCGAATCACTGACACAAATGGGCACACGCCAGTGCGCACAAGACAAACTCACCACACTGTGTGCGGGTCGTCTCAGGCCCATCCCCATGTTGATAGGCGCACCGCCATTGCGATGCACATATTTGCATGTGAGGCCGGCATGGCCACGGTGCGCAGCGCCGCAACGCGTCAGGCCGTCGCCATGGCCTTCAGGCCGAGCTTCTTCTCCATGGCCTCGCGCAGCATGAACTTCTGGATCTTGCCGGTGATGGTCATCGGGAACGCATCGACGAATTCGATGTAGGCCGGCACCTTGTAGTGCGCGATCTGCCCGCGCGCGAAATCCTGCAGTTCCTGCACGGTGGCCTTCTCGCCGGGCTTGAGCACCACGCAGGCGCACAGCACCTCGCCGAAGCGCGAGTCGGGCACGCCGACCACCTGCACGTCCTGCACCTTGGGGTGGCGGTAATAGAACTCCTCGATTTCGCGCGGGTAGACGTTCTCGCCACCGCGAATCACCATGTCCTTGAGTCGCCCGACGATGTTCACGTAGCCTTCGGCGTCCATGGTGGCGAGGTCGCCGGTGTGCATCCACCCCTCGGGATCGATCGCTTCGCGGGTCTTCTCGGCATCGTCCCAGTAGCCCTGCATCACCGAGTAGCCGCGCGTGCACAGTTCGCCCACGGTGCCGCGGGGTACCGGCCGGTTCTCCACGTCGACGATGCGCACCTCCAGGTGCGGCTGCACCCGGCCCACGGTGGACACGCGGCGGTCCACCGGGTCGTCCACCGCGCTCTGCGTGGACACGGGGGAGGTCTCCGTCATGCCGTAGGCGATGGTGACCTCGCGCATGTTCATCTGCGACTGCACGCGCTTCATGACCTCGATGGGGCAGGGCGAGCCGGCCATGATGCCGGTGCGCAGGCTGGAGAAATCGGTCGCGGCGAACTGCGGGTGATCGAGCACGGCAATGAACATGGTGGGCACGCCATAGAGCGCGGTGCAGCGCTCGGACTGCACCGCCTGCAGCACGGCGGCGGGGTCGAAGGCTTCCGACGGATACACCATCGCGCAGCCATGCGTGACGCAGGCCAGGTTGCCCATCACCATGCCGAAGCAGTGGTACAGCGGCACGGGAATGCAGATGCGGTCGTCGGGCGTGAGGCGAATCGCCTCGCCGACGAAGAAGCCGTTGTTCAGGATGTTGCGGTGCGTGAGCGTGGCACCCTTGGGGAAGCCGGTGGTGCCCGAAGTGAACTGGATGTTGATCGGGTCCGTGGGCGCGAGCCGCGCGCCGATGGAGGCCAGCTGTTCTTGCTGCGCGGCGCTGGCCCGGCCAGGCAGGTCGTCGAAGTTCAGCATGCCGGCGGTTTTTTCCGCGCCCAGCCGCACGGCCCAGCGCAGGTGCGGCAGCGCCTGTGCCTGCAACTGGCCCGGCGTGGCGGTGTCGAGTTCGGGCGCGAGGCCGCGCAGGATCTCGATGTAGTTGCTGCTCTTGAGCGCGGGCGCGAGCACCAGCGCCTTGCACGACACCTTGTTCAGCGCGTACGCCAGTTCGCTGCCGCGGTAGGCCGGGTTGATGTTGACCAGGATCAGGCCGGCGCGCGCGGTGGCGAACTGCATCAGCGTCCATTCGGCGCAGTTGGGCGCCCAGATGCCCACGCGGTCGCCCGGTTGCAGGCCGAGCGACAGCAGGCCGGCGGCGAGCGCGTCGCTGCGCTGCAGCAGTTCGTTCCAGCTCCAGCGCACGTTCTGGTGCGCGATCACCAGGGCTTCGCGGTCGCCCCACTGGCATGAGGCGCGCGCAAGCGCCTCGCCGATCGTGATGTCGTGAAGGGCCTGGCTCTGCGGGCCCTGGGCGTATGAAGGGGTGGCGGCGGTTTCCTGTGGCATGTGTCACCTTGCGGGTTGGTCCGCCGACCATCATGAACGCCACGGGCAGTGCATGCAGGCCCGGGATTTCCCTGAGAGCAAGGTGTTCCATTCCAGTACGATGCGCGCTGCCCGATCCATCTCCCAACGGAAAATTCGCGCATGAACAACCCCCTGCAGATCGACGACGTGGATGTGCTCGTGGAAGGCGAGGGCCCCCACACCGTGGTGATGGTGCACGGCTGGCCGGACACCCTGGCCCTGTGGGACAGCACCGTGGCCGCCCTGCGCGACGGCTACCGTTGCGTGCGCTTCAATCTGCCGGGCTTCGACCTGGGCAAGCCGCCCCGCCCGATGTCGGTGGCAGCCGTGAACGGCCTGATCCGCAAGATCGTCGACGCCGTCAGCCCGCACCAGTCCGTCACGCTGCTGTTGCACGACTGGGGCTGCCTCTTCGGCTACGAGTTCGCTGCGCGCCACCCGGACCGCGTGGCGCGCGTGGTGGGCGTGGACATCGGCGACACCAGTGCCGGTGCCTACATCAAGAGCCTGAGCGGCAAGCAGAAGATGATGATCGCGGGCTACCAGTTGTGGCTTGCGGTGGCCTGGAAGATCGGTCGCTGGTGGCCCGGGCTGGCCAACCGCATGACGAGGTACATGGCGCGCGCCATCGGCTGCCGCAACGAACCCGAACGCATCGCCTGGCAGATGAACTACCCGTACGCCATGGGCTGGTTCGGCGCGTACGGCGGCCTGCGTGGCGTGGCCCGGGTGGACAAGCTGCTGGGTGTGGAGATTCCCGCGCTCTATATCTACGGACGGCGCAAGCCCTTCATGTTCCATTCCGAACGCTGGGTGGAGCAGCTGACCCACGCGCCCGGCTGCGAGGTGCTGGCGCTGGACACCGGCCACTGGGTGATGCGCCAGCAGCCCACCGAGTTCAACGCCTGCGTGCGCGCCTGGCTGGACCGTTCCACTTCGCTCACATGAAACCGGAAGCCCTGGAGCGCCTGCTGGCGGTGGAGATGCCGTATGGCAAATACAAGGGACGCCTCATCGCCGACCTGCCGGGCAACTACCTGAACTGGTTTGCGCGCGAGGGCTTTCCGCCCGGCGAGATCGGCCGCCTGCTGGCGTTGATGCACGAGATCGACCACAACGGCCTGGGCGACCTGCTCATTCCGCTGCGGCGGCGCTGAAATTCAACCGAGGCCCAGCGCCTGGTACACCCGCGCCGCGCCCCAGGCGTCGTTGGCGGCATAGATCAGCTGCGCCTCCGTCAGGCGCGGGTTGGCCCAGTTCGACGTGGCGGCCTTCTTGGACTTGATGAAGCGCTGGTTGAAGAGCACCGCGATCGCGCCTTTCACGCCCATGTCCTTGCGGTAGCCGCGCTCGCGGAACACCGCGTTCAGCTCCAGCACGCCGGCCGGTTCCACGGCCAGCTTGGCCACGATGCGCTTCTTGTCGTCGCCCAGCCCGAAGCCGGCCTTGGTGTGGCTGCCATCGGCCAGCAACGCGGCCACCTGGGCGCGGCAGTCGGGCTCCTGCAGCTGGAACACCCAGGCGTGCTGCAGGGTGGCGAGCTGCACGATGTGCGGCCCGTCGGACACCTGGTCCTTGACGAACGTGGGTTTGGACTCGGTGTCGAAACCCCAGCTGGCGTGGTCGCGCAGCGCGGCACAGGCTTCCCGTGCCTGCGCGGCGGTGTGCACGAGCGTGATGCGGTCCAGGCGGAGCTGCTCGAACGCGGGGAGCAGGGCAATCTCGTCCTTGTCGGGCGTCGGGCGGTGTTCTCTGGGTGTGGTCATGGCGGCGCAGGATACCCCGGCGCGCATAATCGCGCCCTTCATGAGAAAAATCTTCCCCCTGACCCAAGAAGGCCGCCACCCAGACCGGGTGCTGGAGGCCGTCAAGCACGACATCCGCAAGTACCTCAAGCGCGAGCGCCGGCGCGAGCTGCCCGAGGGCGTCGATTTCCTCGATTTCGATTGCCGCATCGGCGCCACCAAGGAAGCCGCCACGGAGGTGCACCTCTCTGCGCTGATCGGCCAGCTGGACACCCTGGCGAAAGAGGGCGCGGCGCAGGCGTACGTCGAGGTGCTGGCCAAACCCGGTGTGCGGCGCCCGCGCCCGGCCGGCGCCAGCAGCGCAGCCGACCATCCGGCACAATCGTCCGATGCCCCAGACGACCCTGCCTCCGACGCCGAAAGACCCGCTGATTGAAGGGGTGAGCGAAACGCCTCCAGAGGGCGAATTCGTCACGTTTCCCGGCTCGCCGTTCGAGCTTTTCCTGCCGTATCCGCCCGCAGGCGACCAGCCCGAGGCGATCCGCCAGCTGACGGAAGGCGTCAACGACGGCGAGGTGTTCCAGACCCTGCTGGGGGTGACCGGCTCGGGCAAGACCTTCACCATGGCCAACGTGATCGCGCGGCTGGGCCGCCCGGCGATCGTGTTCGCGCCCAACAAGACGCTGGCCGCCCAGCTCTACAGCGAGTTCCGCGAGTTCTTCCCGAAGAACGCCGTCGAGTACTTCGTCAGCTACTACGACTACTACCAGCCCGAGGCCTACGTGCCGCAGCGCGACCTGTTCATCGAGAAGGACAGCGCGATCAACGAGCACATCGAGCAGATGCGGCTCTCCTGCACCAAGAGCATCCTGGAGCGGCGCGACGTGGTGATCGTGGCCACCGTCTCGGCCATCTACGGCATCGGCAAGCCCGAGAGCTACCACCAGATGGTGATGACGCTGCGCACCGGCGACAAGATCGGCCAGCGCGACCTCATCGCCCAGCTGGTGCGCATGCAGTACGCGCGCAACGAGCAGGATTTCTCGCGCGGCAAGTTCCGCGTGCGCGGCGACACCATCGACGTGTTCCCGGCCGAACACTCCGAAATGGCGATCCGCATCGAGCTGTTCGACGATGAGGTCGAGACGCTGCAGCTCTTTGACCCGCTCACCGGCAAGGTGCGTCAGAAGATCCCGCGCTTCACCGTCTACCCCAGCAGCCATTACGTGACGCCGCGCGAGCAGGTGCTGCACGCGGTGGAGGCGATCAAGCTCGAACTGGCCGACCGGCTCAAGCAACTCGTGGGCGACGGCAAGCTGGTCGAAGCCCAGCGGCTGGAGCAGCGCACCCGCTTCGACCTGGAAATGCTCAGCGAGGTGGGCCACTGCAAGGGCATCGAGAACTACTCGCGGCACCTGGCGGGCTCGGCGCCCGGCGAACCGCCGTCCACCCTCACCGACTACCTGCCGAAGGACGCGGTGATGTTCCTGGACGAGAGCCACGTGCTGATGGGCCAGTTCGGCGGCATGTACAACGGCGACCGCGCGCGCAAGACCACGCTGGTCGAATACGGTTTTCGCCTGCCCAGCGCGCTGGACAACCGACCGCTCAAGCTGGAAGAGTTCGAGCAGCGCATGCGGCAGGTGGTGTTCGTCTCGGCCACGCCGGCGGACTATGAAAAGACGCACGCCGGCCAGGTGGTCGAGCAGCTGGTGCGGCCCACCGGCCTGGTGGACCCCGAACTGGAGGTGCGCCCCGCGATCCACCAGGTGGACGATGTGCTGCAGGAAATCCGCATCCGCGTCGAAAAGGGGGAGCGAGTGCTCATCACCACGCTGACCAAGCGCATGGCCGAGCAGCTCACCGATTACCTGACCGAGAACGGCGTGAAGGTGCGCTACCTGCACAGCGACGTGGACACGGTGGAGCGCGTGGAAATCATCCGCGACCTGCGCCTGGGCACCTTCGACGTGCTGGTGGGCATCAACCTGCTGCGCGAGGGGCTGGACATTCCCGAGGTGTCGCTGGTGGCCATCCTGGACGCCGACAAGGAAGGTTTCCTGCGCTCGGAGCGCAGCCTGATCCAGACCATCGGCCGCGCGGCGCGCAACCTCAATGGCCGCGCCATCCTGTATGCCGACCGCATCACCGATTCGATGAAGCGGGCGATGGACGAAACCCAGCGCCGGCGTGCCAAGCAGATTGCCCACAACCTGGCCATGGGCATCGAGCCGCGCAGCATCAACAAGCGCATCAAGGACCTGATCGACGGCGTCTACAGCGAGAAGGCGGGCAGGGAAGCCGACCGCCTGGCCGCCGAGAGCGCGCAGCGCGCCAGCGTGGAAGACATGAGCGAGAAGGACGTGGCGCGCGAGATCAAGCGGCTGGAGAAGCTCATGCTCGAGCACGCCCGCAACCTGGAGTTCGAGAAGGCCGCCGGCATCCGCGACCAGCTCGCCCATCTCAAGGCGCAGGTGTTCGGTGCGCCGGGTACCGACAACATCCCCTGAGCCACCAACCGAGCCCTCAGGGGTACGGGCAGGGTTTACCAGTAAAATGCTGAGCAAAACACTAGGCTTTTGCTGTATACTCGACGAAAACAGTCGGGAAAGCCTTCGATAACAGATCCGCAACGGATCGGGGCGGGTGGAGAAGGGGGTCCAAGGGGTCTCACCCGTTGGGCCATGCCACGACAGTCAAGCCAACACTTCAAGGAGCTTGAAATGCGCCTCACGACCAAAGGCCGCTTCGCGGTCACCGCCATGATCGATCTGGCCCTGCGCCAGAACAACGGCCCCGTCACGCTTGCGGCTATCAGCCAGCGGCAACAGATTTCGTTGTCCTATCTCGAACAGCTGTTCGGCAAGCTGCGCCGCCACGAACTGGTGGAATCCACCCGTGGCCCCGGCGGCGGCTACACGCTGGGCCGCAAGGCGGCCGACATCACCGTGGCCGACATCATCGTTTCCGTGGACGAGCCCATTGACGCCACCCAGTGCGGCGGCAAGGAAAACTGCCTGGGCGAAGGCCACCGCTGCATGACGCACGAACTCTGGGCGCAACTCAACGCCAAGATGGTCGATTTCCTGGATTCCGTGTCCCTTCAGTCGCTCGTGGACGAGCAGCTGGCCAAGGGCGTGGTCGTGGAAAACGCTCCCATGATCAAGCGCGCCATTTCCAGCGCCCCGGTGGTCAAGCCCATCCGCGTGAACGCGCCCAACTCGGTGTTCGCCCTGGGCGGCGCCGCGTTCTCGAAATGAAGCCGTTCTGACCGGGGCGAACGACCCCGGCAGACCCCCGTCGACAGCCCACGATCCGTTTCCTTCCATGAGCACTCCGCACTTTCCCATCTACATGGACTACAGCGCCACCAACCCCTGCGATCCGCGGGTGGTGGACGCCATGATTCCCTGGTTGCGTGAACACTTCGGCAACCCGGCGTCGCGCAGCCACGCCTGGGGCTGGGAAGCCGAAAAGGCGGTGGAAACCGCACGCGAGCAGGTGGCCGCCCTGATCGGCGCCGACCCGCGCGAGATCGTCTGGACCAGCGGCGCGACCGAGTCCAACAACCTGGCCCTGAAGGGCGCGGCCCATTTCTACAAGACCAAGGGCAAGCACCTGATCACGGTGAAGACCGAGCACAAGGCCGTGCTCGACACCATGCGCGAGCTGGAACGCCAGGGTTTTGAAGTGACCTATCTCGATGTGCAGGCCGACGGCCTGGTCGATCTCGAGGTGTTCAAGGCCGCGATCCGCCCGGACACCATCCTCGCCTCGGTCATGTTCGTGAACAACGAGATCGGCGTCGTGCAGGACATCGCCGCGCTGGGCGCGATCTGCCGTGAGAAAGGCGTGATCTTCCACGTGGATGCCGCGCAGGCCACGGGCCGCGTCGACATCGACCTGCAGACGCTGCCGGTCGACCTGATGAGCCTGACCTCGCACAAGACCTATGGCCCCAAGGGCATCGGTGCGCTGTACGTGCGCCGCAAGCCGCGCATCCGCATCGAGGCGCAGATGCACGGTGGTGGCCACGAACGCGGCATGCGTTCGGGCACGCTGCCCACCCACCAGATCGTGGGCATGGGCGAGGCCTACCGCATTGCCAAGGCCGAGATGCACGAAGAGAACCAGCGCATCAAGGCCCTGCACGACCGCATGGTCGCCGGCCTGAAGGACGTGGAAGAGGTGTTCATCAACGGCCATGAGACGCGTCGCGTGCCTCACAACCTCAACATGAGCTTCAACTACGTCGAGGGCGAGTCGCTCATCATGGGCATCAAGGGTCTGGCGGTGTCGTCGGGCTCGGCCTGCACCTCGGCCAGCCTGGAACCCAGCTACGTGCTGCGCGCCCTGGGCCGCAGCGACGAACTGGCGCACAGCAGCCTGCGCATGACCATCGGCCGCTGGACGACCGAAGAGGAAATCGATTACGCGATCGCCACGATCAAGGAGAACGTGGCCAAGCTTCGCGAGCTGTCCCCGCTGTGGGAAATGTTCAAAGACGGTATCGACCTGTCCACCATCCAGTGGTCAGCTCATTGAAGGAGAAACACCATGGCTTATTCAGAAAAAGTTGTTGACCACTACGAGAACCCCCGCAACGTCGGCTCCTTCGAAAAGGGCGACGATTCCGTGGGCACCGGCATGGTCGGCGCACCGGCCTGTGGCGACGTGATGAAGCTGCAGATCAAGGTCAACCCCACCACCGGCGTGATCGAAGACGCGCGCTTCAAGACCTACGGCTGCGGCTCGGCGATCGCCTCGTCGTCGCTGGTGACGGAATGGGTCAAGGGCAAGACGCTCGACCAGGCCGCCGCGCTCAAGAACAGCCAGATCGCCGAAGAGCTGGCCCTGCCGCCGGTGAAGATCCATTGCTCGATCCTGGCCGAAGACGCCATCAAGGCCGCGGTGGACGACTACCGCAAGAAACACGTCAATTAAGGAACCCCCTGCGCCGCTTCGCGTCTTCCCCAAGGGACCACGCCTGCAGCCCGGCAAAGCCGGTTCTGTGGCGTGTGCTTGAAAAGACACGCGGTGGACGGCGCCATGGAGTGAGCACAAATGGCCATCTCGATTTCTGAAGCCGCTGCCCGGCACGTCAACCGCTACATTGCCAAGCGTGGCAAGGGCGTGGGCGTGCGCCTGGGCGTGAAGACCACGGGCTGCTCCGGCATGGCCTACAAGCTGGAGTACGCCGACGAGATTGCACCGGAAGACGTGGTGTTCGAAGACAACGGCGTGAAGGTGCTGGTGGACCCCAAGGCGCTGGCCTACATCGACGGCACGCAGCTCGACTTCGTGCGCGAAGGCCTGAACGAAGGCTTCCGCTTCAACAACCCGAACGAGCGCGACCGTTGCGGTTGCGGCGAGAGCTTCCGGATCTGATGCCGCGTTCCCCCATGAAGCCGCCCGTGCTGTCCAGCGCCGGCGGCTTTGTTCTGCCTTGAACATGAACCTGAACCTGCAATCGAACGACTTCGAGATTTTTGGCATGGTCCCGCAGTTCGCCGTGGACCGCGCCGCGCTCGACGCGCGCTGGAAGGACCTGCAGCGCGAAGCCCACCCCGACCGCTTCGCCACCGCTGACGCCCAGACGCAGCGCCAGGCCATGCAGTGGTCGGTGCGCATCAACGAAGCGTACCAGCGCCTGAAGGACCCGCTCAAGCGCGCGGCCTACCTGTGCGAACTGAACGGCGCGCCGATCCAGGCCGAGAACAACACCGCCATGCCCACCGCCTTCCTGATGCAGCAGATGCAGTGGCGCGAGGAGCTGGAGGAGGCCAGCGGGCTGGACGACCTGGAGCGCATGGCCGATGACGTGGCCAGCGCGCGCCGCGCGATGCTGCAGGAACTGCAGACCACCGCCGACGACAAACGTGACTGGCCCGCGCTGGCGCAGCAGGTCAGAGCCCTTATGTTCGTTGAGCGCTTTGCCGGCGATGTGGAGAACCGGATCGATCTGCTGGGACAATAGCGGGTTCCCGTTACGAATGACCGTTGACCCATGGCGCTTCTGCAGATCTCCGAACCCGGCCAATCCCTCGACCCGCACCAGCGGCGCGTGGCGGTGGGCATCGACCTGGGCACCACGCACTCGCTGGTGGCCGCGGTGCGCCACGGCGTCTCCGAATGCCTGCCCGCTGCCGATGGCCGTGTGATCCTGCCGAGCGTGGTGCGCTACCTGGACCCGGCCCAGGGTGGCTCGGGCCGGCAGATCGGTTTCGATGCCCTGGCCGTGCAGGTGCAGGACCCGGCCAACACGGTGAGCTCGGTCAAACGGCTCATGGGCCGCAGCCGAGCGCAGGTTGTCGATGTCGACAAGCTCTCCTACGACGTGGTCGACCAGGATGGCATGGCCGTGGTGGAGACCGTGGCCGGCCGCAAGACGCCGATGGAAGTCAGCGCCGAGATCCTGGCGACCCTGCGATTCCGCGCCGAGGACAGTTTCGACGACGACCTGTACGGCGCGGTGATCACTGTGCCAGCGTATTTCGACGACGCGCAGCGCCAAGCCACGAAGGACGCAGCCCAGCTGGCCGGCATCAACGTGCTTCGCTTGATCAACGAGCCCACCGCCGCGGCCATTGCCTACGGACTGGACAACGGCTCCGAGGGCGTCTATGCCATCTACGACCTGGGCGGTGGCACCTTCGACATTTCCATCCTTCGGTTGACGAAGGGCGTGTTCGAGGTGATGGCCACGGGTGGCGACTCGGCCCTGGGCGGTGACGACTACGACCAGGCGCTGGCGGCGTGGGTGCTCGCGCAGCAGGGCGTGAGCGGCGCACTTGGCGCGTCCGGACGGGCCGCCATGCACGCCGAGGCGCGGCGCGTGAAAGAGGTCCTGTCTGCCAACGGCAGCGAAACCTTCCGCGCCAGCGTGGCGGGCCGCGACATCGAACAGACAGTCACCACCGCCGATTTCGAGGCTTGCACCTCAACGCTCACCGCGCGAACCATGTCTGCCGTGCGCAAGGTGCTGCGCGATGCCGGCGTGGCCAGGGACGAGGTGCAGGGCGTGGTCATGGTGGGGGGCTCGACCCGCATGCCGGTGATCCGCCGCACGGTGGGCGAGTTCTTCGGCCAGGAGCCGCTGACCAACCTGAACCCCGACGAAGTGGTGGCGCTGGGCGCCGCCATTCAGGCGAACGCACTGGCCGGCAACAGCCGCGACGGCGATCTGCTGCTGCTCGACGTGATCCCGCTGTCGCTGGGCATCGAGACCATGGGCGGCCTGGTCGAACGCATCGTGCCGCGCAACAGCGCGATTCCCACCGCGCTCGCGCAAGACTTCACCACCTACCAGGACGGCCAGACCGCACTCGCGCTGCACGTGGTGCAGGGCGAGCGCGATCTGGTGGCCGATTGCCGCAGCCTGGCGCGCTTCGAGCTGCGTGGCATCCCGCCCATGGTGGCCGGTGCCGCGCGCATCCGCGTGACCTTCACCGTGGACGCCGACGGTCTGTTGTCCGTCAACGCTAAGGAACAGACCAGTGGCGTGGAAGCGCGCGTGGACGTGAAGCCCGCCTACGGCCTGAGCGACGAACAGATTGCCAGCATGTTGCAGGACAGCTTTGCCACCGCGCAACAGGACATCCAGGCGCGCGCGCTGGTCGAAGCGCGCGTCGACGCCGACCGCATGATCGCCGCCACCCGCACCGCGCTGGCCGCGGACGCCGACCTGCTGCAGCCCGCCGAGCGCGAACAGATCGACACGCTGATGGCCACGCTGGCGAGCACCGCCCAGGGCGATGACGCGAACGCGATCGAGAACGCCACCGCCGAACTGGCCAAGGCCACCGAGCCTTTCGCCGCGCTGCGCATGAACCGTGGCATCCAGCAGGCCCTGTCTGGCAAGAAACTCGAAGAAGTCTGAAGAAAAAGCGTCCCATGCCCACGATCAAGATCCTGCCCCACCCCGAATACTGTCCCCAGGGCGCGAGCGTCACTGCCCCTGCGGGTACCTCGATCTGCGAAGCCTTGCTCGACAACGACATCAAGATCGAACACGCCTGCGACATGAGCGCGGCCTGCACCACCTGCCATGTCATCGTGCGCGAGGGTTTCCGGAGCCTGAATGAGCTTGATGAAACCGAAGAAGACCTGCTCGACCGTGCCTGGGGCCTGGAGCCCAATTCGCGCCTGTCGTGTCAGGCCATCGTGGCGCAGTCCGATCTGACCGTCGAGATTCCGAAGTACTCGATCAACCACGCCAAAGAGAACCACTGATGCGCCAGATCGTCCTCGACACGGAAACCACGGGCCTGTCGGCCGAGAACGGCGACCGCATCATCGAGATCGGTTGCGTGGAGCTGCTCAACCGCAAGCTCACCGGCAACAACCTGCACTTCTATGTGAACCCCGAGCGCGACAGCCACGAGGACGCGCTGAAGGTGCACGGCATCAGCAACGAGTTCCTGCGCGACAAGCCCAAGTTCGCGGCCATCGCCGACCAGCTGCTCGACTACCTGCGCGATGCCGAGGTGATCATCCACAACGCGCCGTTCGACATCAGCTTCCTCAACAAGGAAATGGAGCGCCTGGGCCACCCGGCGATCACGAAGATCCTGGGGCAGGTAACCGACAGCCTGGTGATGGCCAAGGAAATGTTCCCCGGCAAGCGCAACGGCCTCGACGCCCTGTGCGACCGCCTGGGCGTGGACAACTCCGGCCGCACGCTGCACGGCGCCTTGCTGGATGCCGAGCTGCTGGCCGACGTGTACATCAACATGACGCGCGGCCAGGACGCGCTGCTGATGGACCTGGGCGATGCGCCGGGCGAGGACGGCAAGGTCGAGGCGATGGACCTGAGCCGTTTCGAACTGCCGGTTCTGCTTGCCAACGAGCAGGAAAGCCAGGCGCACGAGGTCGTGCTGGCCGAGCTGGACAAGGCCAGCAAGGGGAAAACAGTTTGGCGCGCGCTGCAGGCCGTCTGAAGTCGACCAAAAACCGGCTATAATTTGAGGCTTCCGAGAGATCGGTCAGATCAATCGGGCGGTTAGCTCAGTGGTAGAGCACTGCCTTCACACGGCAGGGGTCGCAGGTTCGAACCCTGCACCGCCCACCAGACCCAGAAAGCCTGCAAGTTCTTGAACTTGCAGGCTTTTCTGCTTTTATTCGCGGCTTTGCGCAGGGCTGTGGGGCGTAGATTCGCAGGAATGTACAAGTCGCTTCCTCTGGACGCCATCGCCCTGCAGCAGCCGGTTCCCGTGAACGTGTGGGACCCGAAGGGCGTGCTGTTGCTGCGCAAGGGCGAAGCGATCACGTCCGAGCAGCACCGCGGCCTGCTCATGCTGCATTCACCGGTGGTGCTGGAGGCCGACTGGCGTGCCTGGTCGTATGGCTACACCGCCGAACTGGACCGCATGGTGCGCGGCAACGAGACGCTGAGCCGCATCGCGGGCCTGAGCCACGCGGTGGAACTGCCCAACCTGGAGTCGCGGGACGAGGCCGGGCCGGTCGAGGTCTGGGCCGACGTGCACGCCGCGCTCAACAGCCTGCTGCAGCAGGGCCAGGCGGCCACCCATTTCAACGACCGGATCGAGCGCCTGTGCACGCGCGCGCTGCGCATGTGGCGCACGTCGCCCGACGACAGCCTGCTGGTGCTGGTGCAACTGCTGTTCGACGCCCGCATGGGTTACAGCGCGTCGCACGCGCTGTTGTCGGCCGGCCTGTGCGCGCTGGTGTCGCCTTCCACGGGGCTGTCGCCTTCAGAGCAGGGCGCACTGTTCCGGGCCGCGCTGACGATGAACATCGGCATGACGCGCACCCACGACAACATGGCCCGGCAGGCCAGCGCACTGACGGACATGCAGCGCCAGGTGGTGCGCGAGCATCCCCTGCGCGGCGCCGCGGTGCTGCGCGAGCTGGGCGTGGAGAACGCGCTGTGGCTGCAGCTGGTGGAAGAACAGCATGAACGGCCCGATGGCAGCGGCTACCCGGCCGGCAAGCGCGTGTCGGACCTGCCGCAGCGCCTGCTGCAGATGGCCGATGTGTACGCGGCCTGCATCAGCCCGCGCCAGGGCCGTGGCGGCCTGCTGTCGCAGCAGGTGGCGCGTGAGCTCTATCTGGGCCCTGATCAGCAGCCCGACGCGCTGGGAGCGCTGTTCGTGAAGCACATCGGTTTCTATCCGCCGGGCAGCTATGTGCGCCTGGCCAGCGGTGAGGTGGCGGTGGTCACCCGGCGTGGCGCCAAGGCCAATGCGCCGCAGGTGTTTTCGATTGTGGGCAAGCAGGGCATGCCGCTGGGCGAGCCAACACTGCGCGACCCGCAGGACCCTGCGCACGAGATTCGCGCCAGCCTGCCACCCGGCGATGTGCGGGTGGTGGTGAACGTGCCCCGCCTGCTGAGCCGTCGCTAGGCTCAGCGCGGCAGGTACATCGTCGCTTCCACTTCTACAAGAACGTCGTCGCCCGGCAGAAAGCGCGAGACCTCGACCACCGTGCTCACCGGCGGCTCGCCCGGAAAGAACAGGCCGCGCACGCGGTTGTATTGTGTGTAGTGCGACAGCTGGCGGAAGTACTGCACCAGCTTGACCACATCGGACATCTCGCCGCCATGCTCCTTGGCGAGTTGCCGGATGCGGTCCAGCACGAACCAGCTCTGCGCCACGATCGGCGCCTCGAACACATCCACCGACATCTGGCCCGTGACGTAGCCCAGCTTTCGCAGCGAGGCCAGCGCCTTGGTGGGTATGTCCTCGTAGCTGACGACGGTCCGGCGCGCTGCCGGATCGACGGCCACGACGCCGCTCATGAACACGAAATCACCAACGCGCCTGGCGGCGGCGTAGTGAGCCATGGGTGTGCCGGTGCTCATGGATGGATCTCCGCGATGAAAGTGGATGGATGGGTGTGTGCGTTCAGCCGGGCAGGCCCCAGGCGCGCATCTTTCCGGGGTTCAGCAGACCGGCCGGGTCGAAGCGCTTCTTCATGTCGATGACGTTCTGCGGAAGATCGCCACCGACCTTGCCTTCTTCAATGATGAAGGTGTGCGGGTTGTTCACGCGAATGCCGTTGTCGCGGAAGATCTGGATGATCTCGTTCAGCCGTTCTTCGGTCGTGAAGCGCACCAGCGGCAGCGAGGTGCAGGTGGTGAAACCGTCCATGCTGCGCAGGAACTCCACGTGCATCAGCACCTGGTCGCCGAACAGCTCGCGGATACGGCGCACCTGGTCCAGGTGCTTGCCCGGCGTGAAGGTTGTCTGCAGGTAAGTCAGGCCCTTGTCCACCTTGAGTGCATTGAGGGTGGTGTGGTTCCAGCAATATTCGATCAGCGTGTGGTGCTGGGCCTTCACCTCGTCCGCCGTGCGGCGGTAGGTGACGTTGCCGCCGTGCGCCGCGACGATCTGCAGCGCCGCCGCTTCCGAGAACTCGGCCACCAGCGCCAGCGTGGCGTGGCAGCCCTTGGGCAGGTGTTCGGCCAGCGCGGTCATGTAGCCGGGGATCGGGTCGACCAGCAGGGCGATGTTCTTCTTCACGACGCCCGGGGCGTGCGCCAGCGCATTGCCGAAGTCGAGCGCGCGGTCGGCGTCGTCGAAGGTGACGATCATTTCCAGCCAGGGGTGTGCGGGCGCCAGCGCCATCTCCACTTCCAGCACGATGCCGTTGGTGCCCCAGAGGTGGTGAAGCAGCAGCGCATCAGGGCCGCGCAGCTCCACGATCTGCGGCTCGGCTTCCACGCTCATGGCGCGAATGCCGAGGATGTTGCCGGCCGCGCCGATGGGGCCGTAGTTGATGGAGCCCGCACCGCCGAAGCCGCCGCTGAACAGCCCGCCGAGCGAGGCGCTGCGGAAGGTGGACGGAATGCAGCGCAGCTCCCAGCCCATCGGGCGGGCCGCGTTGTCGAACTCGGCCAGGCGGATGCCGGCCTGGGCGCGGCCCACGCCGGGGCGCGACCACAGGAAGGCGTTGTAGCCGCTCATGTCCAGGATCACGCCGCCGTGCAGTGGGGTCGACTGGCCGTAGTTGCCGGTGCCGCTGCCGCGCAGCGTGAGGGGAATGCGGTGGCGCGCGCAGGCCGAGGCGACCTGGCGGATCTCTTCCTCGGTGCGCGGCTTGACTACGATGTCAGCGCGCTTGCCGAGCAGCTGTCGCTTGAGCACGGGGCTGAACCAGGAGAAGTCCTGCGAGAGGCGGCCGATCTTGAGCGGATCGGTGATCCAGTCGAGGTCGGGCAATTCTTGCTGCAGTGATTCGATGGGTGAGGTCATTTCGGTGGTGTCCCTGTCAATCTTGTGCAAGTTCGCTGGCGTGCCAGGAGCCCAGGCACAGCTTGGTCAGCCAGGCCATGAGCACGAACAGGAAGACGCCGGCCAGCGAGATCAGCAGCAGCGCGGCGAACATGCGCGGAATGTCGAGCTGGTAGCCGGCCATGAGGATCTGGTAAGCCAGGCCGGCGTTGGTGCCGCCGGTGCCGGCCACGAATTCCGCCACCACGGCGCCAATCAGCGCCAGGCCCGACGAGATGCGCAGGCCACCGAAGAAGTAGGGCAGCGCGCTGGGGATGCGCAGGCGCCAGAGCATCTGGCCGCGCGTGGCGCGGTTCATCTTGAAGTAGCTCTGCAGGTCGGGGTCGATGCTGCGCAGGCCGAGCGTGGTGTTCGAGATGATGGGGAACAGCGCGACGAGCGCCGCACACACCACCAGCGAAGCCGTGGGCTGCTTGACCCAGATGATGATCAGCGGCGCGATGGCGACGATGGGCGTGACCTGCAGCAGCACCGCGTACGGGAACAGCGCGGTCTCGATCAGCCGGCTCTGCACGAACAGGAACGAGATCAGCACGCCGATGACCACGGCCACCACGAAGGACAGCACGGTGATCTTCATGGTGATCAGCAGCGAGCCGAACAGCGTCGACCAGTCGTTGATCAGCGTCTTCATCATCAGCTCGGGCGAGGGGATGAGGTAGGGCGGCAGTTCGAACCCGACCACCAGCGCCTGCCAGATCGAGACCAGGGCGATGGCGACCAGCGCCGGGTACAGCACGCGCTGCACGCGCGGCTGCTTCAGGAACGGGGTGTTGACGGGCGTGTTCATGCCTGCACCTCTTCGGTGGTATCGCGGCTGGCGCGCAGCAGGCTGTCCTGCAGCCGTTTGGCGTAGTGGCTGAATTCGGTGGAGACCATGAAATCGGGTGTGCGGGGGTAAGGCTGGTCGATGGCGAACTCCTCCACGATGCGGCCCGGGCGCGCGGCCATCATCACCACGCGGCTGGAGAGGAACACCGATTCGTGGATGGAGTGCGTGACGAAGACGACGGTGAGGTTCTTCTTCTGCCAGAGCTCGAGCAGGTCGGCATCGAGCTTGTGGCGGGTGATTTCATCGAGCGCGCCGAAGGGCTCGTCCATCAGCAGCAGGGTGGGTTCCACCACCAGGCCACGCGCGATCGACACACGCATCTGCATGCCACCCGACAGCGCACGCGGCAGTGCCTTGGCGAACTTCGACAGGCCAACCAGCGCGAGCGCGTCGGCCACGCGGGCATCGGCCTCGGCGCGCGGCACACCGGCCAGGTCCAGCGGCAGGCGCACGTTGGTCTGCACCGAGGCCCAGGGCATGAGCGTGGGCGCCTGGAACACGAAGGCCAGCCGGTGGCCCGACTTGTCCAGCTGGTTCACCCCTTGTCCCCACAGATTCAGGCTGCCGCTGGTGGGCTCGAGCAGGCCGGCCACCATCTTGAGCAGCGTGCTCTTGCCGCAGCCCGACGGGCCGAGCAGCGTGACGAATTCGCCTTCGCGCACGGTGAGGTCCACCGGTTGCAGGGCGACAGTGCCGTTGGGGTAGGTTTTCTGGACGCCGCGGATCTCGATGGCCGCGGTGGCTGACGGTTGGTCGGTCTTCATGTGGGGATCGTGGAATGGGATCAGGGCGGGCCGGTGCGGGTTGTGGCCCGCACCGGTGCGCGTGGCGTGCGCCGCAGCGGCGCACGTCGGTCGGTCAGGGCAGAACCTTCACGTCCTTGATGATGTCGAGGCGGTAGGCCTGGTCGATGTTGACCTTGGCCGGATCGATCATCTGCGCGTCGACCAGGAAGGCCTGCGTCTTCAGCAGGCGCTCGCGCGTCATGGTGCCGATGCCCTGTTTCGCCGCATCGCCGCTGGTGATGATGCCCATCTCCTTGAGCTTGCCGATGCCGTACGCCAGTTGGTCGTCGGTCATGTTCGGGTTGTCCTTCTTGATCAGCGCGTTGGCGGGTGCCGGGTCGGCCAGGTAGCTCTTGTAGCCCTCGGCGGTGGCCTTCACGAAAGCGGCCACGGTCTTCTCGCGCTCCTTCACCGTCTTCTCCATGCAGGAGATCAGGTTGGCGTAGGGCGGGTAGCCCTGGTCGGCCAGCAGGAAGGTGTTGGCCTTCACGCCAGCCTTCTGGATGGCGAACGGCTCGGACGAGAGGAAGCCCATCTGCACGACGTTCTTGTCGGCGACGAAGGGCTGGATGTTGTACGTGTAGGGCCGCGCCTGCGCGTCGGTGTAGCCGTACTTGCCCTTGAGCCAGGACCACATGCCGCGCATCGCGGTCGGCGCGATCAGGATGGTCTTGCCCTTCATGTCCTCGAAAGACTTCACGTCTTCGTGGGCAATCAGCACCTGCGGGTCCTTCTGGAAGATGGCGGCCACGTTGACGATGGGCAGGCCGTTGCCGCGCGCCACCATCATCTGCGTGTCGGTCGCGCCCATGATGCAGTCGGCCTGGCCGGCGGCCATGATCTGGATGATGTTGACCTGCGGGCCACCCATCTTGATGGTCACGTCGAGGCCGGCTTTCTGGTAGATGCCCTGTGCCACGGCCTGGTAGTAGCCGCCGTGCTCGGCCTGCGCGTACCAGTTGGTCATGAAGGTGAACTTTTCCTGCGCCTGGGCGGCGGTCAGGGTCAGCACACCGAGGGCGATGGCGCCGAGGGTGCGGCGCAGGTGATGGCGGGAGGAGGACATGGCAGGCCTTTCTGTCGAAGGGTGGGGAGGGGCGGGGGAGTGCAGCGGAGAAATGGTTGTCGGTTCAGTCCAGCGTCTGCTGGATGTGGCCGGTGTGATGGCCACGCTCCCAGGTCGGTTCCTCGCGGACGACCCAGCGCATGGTGTAGAGCTCGGTGATGGCCTGGACCCAGCTGTCGGCCAGGCTGTCGAGGATGGCCTCGCCCTGTTCGCGCGTGGCTTCGGTGGGGTCGCCGATGACGCCGCTGGGACCGAAGTCGCGCGCGACCCAGGCGCAGGCCGGGCGGCCGTCGGCCGAAAGCGTCTTGCTCGGGAACGGCGGCGGGAAGTACGCGGCGGCGCGCTCCATGTGCACGGTGTCGGGCGCCAGCGCGAGCATCAGCGCGGTTTCCGAATGGCCGGCGTGCATCGAGAGCTTGCGTTCCTGATCGCTGATGAACTTGCCCGACACGTTGGGCACGCGCGAGACGCCGTAAGGCACCACGACGAAGTCGCCGTGGCGCAGGCGCAGTTCGCGCGCGGCCATTTCCAGCACCTGCGGCTGGCCGCCGTGGCCGTTGGCGAACACCAGCTTGCGAAAGCCCGAGCGGTAGACCGACTCGCCGAGTTCGATCATGGTCGAGAGCAGGGTCGTGCCGGTGAGCGTCATGGTGCCGGCGAAGTGCAGGTGCTCTTCCGACTTGCCGTAGGTGATGGGCGGCAGGCCGAAGGCGCGGATCTCGGCGGGCAGGCGTTCGAAGGCCTTGCCGATCACGCCGGCGGCGATCACCGTGTCGACCGAGCAGGGCAGGTGCGGGCCGTGCTGTTCGGTGGCGCCCACCGGCAGCACGATGACCGTGTTCTCGCGGTCGGGCAGCGCGGTGATTTCCGTCCACGCCAGGTAGGGCAGGAAGCGGTGCGGTGGGAAGTAGCCGTGCAGCATGGGCGGGTCCTTGTGGGGTCGGTCAATAGGAAATGGGAGAGCCGTTGCGCAGCACCACGCGCGGTGCGCTGCGCGAGGGCCAGGCGTGGGCGTCCGAGGCCGTGAAGACGACGAGGTCGGCCACCGCGCCGTCGAGCGAGGCGCGCGCCTGCGGTTCGCGCTGCAGCCAGTCGCCACGGCACAGCGCGTCGGACCAGGTGTCGAAGGGCGCATCGAGCTGGCCGGCCAGCGCGGCGGCCTGCATGGCTTCCAGCGGGTCCAGGCTGCCGGCGCGGCAGAACGGGTCCTGCACGTTGTCGCTGGCGAACAGCAGGGGAATGCCGCGCTCGCGCGCTTCCTTCACCAGCGTGAGGCCGCGCTGGCGCGGCGTGCGGCCGGTGACGGCGTCCTGCAGCAGCAGGTTGGTGATGGGCAGGGACACCAGCGTGATCGGCGAGCGCGCCACGGCGTCGAGCGTGGCCATGGCCTGCGCGTGCGGTTGGGCCGCCAGCGCGCAGTTGTGGCCGCAGACCACGCGGCCCTGGAAGCCGGTGCTCTGCAGCAGCTCGGCGGTGAAGGCGAGGCCTTGCGCGTCGGGGTTGAGTTCCTCGTCCACGTGCAGGTCGAGGTCGAGATCGAGTTCCTGCGCCGCCAGCACCAGGTGGCGCAGGGCGGCTGGGTCCCAGTTGCTCGAATGCACGAAGCCGCCCAGCAGCGTGCGCGCGCCGGTCGCGGCCACGCGGCGGGCGAGGGCGCGTGCGTCGTCGAGGCGTGCGAACAGCGCGAGCTTGATCAGCGCGACCTGTTCGACGCGGATGCGGCCGCGCCACTCGGCGGCGAGTTCGGCCATCACGTTCCAGGCCAGCGGCGGGGTTTGCGGGTCCCACCAGTCGATGTGGGTGCGCAGGTGCGTGGTGCCGGCTTCCCAGGCCTGCTGCAGGCCGCGCTCGGCGCGCTCGCGCAGGTCGGCGTGCGTCCAGTGCGCGCGGTCACCAATGACCGCGTCGATGGCGCCTAGCAGGCCGGGCTTCACCGCGCCCATGCGCGGCAGGATGAAGGCCTTGTCCAGGTGCGTGTGCGCGTCCACCATGCCGGGCAGCACCAGCGCGCGCGCCACATCCCAGCCCAGGCCGGTGATCGAGGTGTCGTCGGTGATGGGCACGGTGCGGCGCACGCGGCCACCGGCCAGTTCGATCAGCGCCAGTGCGGGGCCGTTGCTGCCTTCGGGCCAGTCCTGCGGCAGCAACCAGCGCGGCAGCCGCGCGTTCGCGATGAAGTCGGGGGCGGCGGGCAGCTGTGGCATGTGGGCGCTCAGAGGTCCAGCGTCAGCGTGGGGGACTGGCTGCGTGCACAGCAGATCGCAAGGTGCGTGGCGCGTTCCGCCTCGGTCATGCAGGTGTCCTGGTGGTCGGGCGTGCCGTCGAGGTACGGCGTGAGGCAGGAACCGCAGATGCCCTGTTCGCACACCGTGTCCACCGCGATGCCGGCGCCCTGCAGCACATGCGCAATGCTTTTGCCAGGGGCCACCTGCAGCCGCTGCTGGCGGCGCGCGAGCACGATCTCGAAAGCGCCGGCTTCGGCTGATGTGGCGGCTTCGGCGGTCTTCACCGGCGCGCTGAAGTACTCGAAGTGCACGCGCTCGGCGGGCCAGTTCTGGCAGGCGTTGCGCACATGCGCCATGAAACCTTCGGGCCCGCAGAAGTAGGCATGCGAACCGGCGGGGGCCGTGGCAATCACCTCGGCCGGGCTGGTGGGCGAAGGCACGTTGTCGAAGTGCACCTTCACGTTGCCACGCCAGGGCGCCTGGTCGATCACGCGGCTCAGGGCGAGGTGCTGCGCGCTGCGCGCGAAGACGACAAGCGTGAACGGCGCGCCGAGCGCATGCAGCGCGTGGGCCATCGAGATCAGCGGCGTCACGCCGATGCCGCCGCCCAGCAGCAGGTGGTGCGGCGCGTCGTGCGCCAGGCGGAAATGGTTGCGCGGCATGCCGATGCGCAGGATCTGGCCCTCGCGCACCCACATGTGCATGGCACGCGAGCCGCCCCGGCCCGTGTCCTCCCGCTTCACCGCGATTTCGTAGGACTCGGTGGTCAGCGTCGGGTCGCCGCACAGCGAGTAGCTGCGCACCAGCCCGCCATGCAGGTATACGTCGACATGCGCGCCGGCCTCGCAGGCGGGCAGCGGCAGGCCGTCGATGCGCTGCAGCACATAGCTGCTGATTTCGTCGGTGTGGCGAACGACGCGGGCCACGCGAATGGTCAAGTCACCGCGCGCGGCGGGGGTGCTGGGGGAGGTGGGCTGCACCGGAAAGTCGGCCGCCGTGTTGATCGAGCTCAATTTCTGACCATTTAATTTGACTATTTGGTCAGTATAAAAAGAAAGGGCTCCGAACCAAGCGGAAAAACCCGCAGATCGGGCAATGAAAAACGGGGTTCGTGTCGGTGGCACCACAGTGCCGGGCGCGATGGCGCGCCGGGCTGGAACACTCAGGGCGGCAGCAGCCCGCAGCCGCGCAGCACGAAGGGGATGAGGTCGCGTGCCACGGCCTCGCGGTCCAGCGGTTCGGGGTCGCGTTCGGTGCCGCAGATCTCGCGCACCTGCAGCGCGAAATCGGCGTGGTGCTGGGTCATGGCCCAGATGTGCATCAGCAGCAGGTGCGCGTTCATGGGCCGCATCAGGCCGCGCGCGATCCAGCCGTTGATGATGCCCACTTCCTTCTGGATCCAGACGCGGGCGTTGGGCCAGTAGCGGCCCAGGTTGTGGCCACCGTCCAGGATCTCGCGCGTGAAGATGCGCGAGACGGTGGGCTGGTCGAACGCGTGGTCGAGCTTCTGGCGGATGTAGTGCGCCAGGATGTCCGCAGGCTCGGTGAGGCCGGGCGGCGCGAACTCGATCTTCCAGGCCTTCATCACCGAGTCGAGCAGCTCGTTGTAGAGCTCTTCCTTGCCGGTGATGTAGTAGTGCAGCTGTGGCTTGGTGAGGCCCGCGCGCTCGGCGATGGCCTGGGTCGACGTGCCCTTGAGGCCGTGCAGGCTGAACTCTTCGATGGCGGCTTCGCGGATCGCGGACAGGATGCGCTGTCGGCTTTCCCTCACCGCGCGAACAGGCCGCGCAGGCGTGGAATTGTCGGCGCCGGGCTTGGCACGCGCCGGGGTTCTGGCAGCTGTCATGGTCCGGGATAGCGCTGGCCGGAAATGGCCGCGACGCGCTGAAAAGTGGGTTTTCATGATAGCAGGCGCGCCATTCTGGTGCATGCCACCCACCACTTTTCATAGCAGCTCAGCCCGGGCGGCGCAGGGCTACTGCCTCGATTTCCACCAGAACGGGTGCGATCAGCCCGGAAATCACCGTGGAACGTGCCGGCGCCGTGGCCGCCGGAAAGCGCTGCGCGTAGGCCTCGTTGAAACCGGGGTAGTCCCCGGCGTTGACGAGCCAGACCGTGGTCTTGACCACGTCGCCCAGGCCGCAGCCGGCGCGCTGCAGGATGGCCTCGATCAGGTCGATCGTGTAGTGGGTCTGGCTTGCGATGTCGTCACCGGCCGGCTGGCCATTGCGCATGGGCACTTGCCCCGCAACGAAGACCAGCCGGTCGTCGGCGATCACGGCCGGCGAGATGGGTTGCACCTTGCCGGCCCGTTCCACGGGCGGGCCCACGTGCCGGATGCCTGGGTTGTGGCTCATCGATGTTCAGTCTGGCTTTGCGCCGGATGCCTTGACGATGGCGGCCCATTTCTTCGTTTCCGATTCGATGAAGGCCTTGTAGTCGGCCGCGCTGCTGCCGCCGAGCTTGAAGCCGCGCGAGACGAAGTACTCCTGGATGTCCGGGCTGGCGAGCGCCGCGTTCACGTCCTTGTTGATCTTCTCGACCACGGCCGCGGGCGTGCCGGGTGGCGCGAACAGGCCTTGCCACGACAGCGCCTCGAAGCCGGGGTAGCCGCTCTCGGCCACGGTGGGCACGGTCGGGAACAGCGGGTGGCGTTCCTTCGAGGTCACGGCCAGCGGCACCAGCTTGCCGGCCTGAATCTGCGGCATCACCACCAGCACGTCGCCGAACATGAGGTCGATCTGGCCGCCCATGAGGTCGGTCAGGGCTCCCGCGCTGCCGCGGTAGGGAATGTGCAGGAACGACGCCTTGGTCGCGATCTTGAACATCTCGCCGGTGAGGTGCATCGAGGTGCCGCTGCCGGCCGAGCCGTAGGTGATGGACGCGGGCTTCGCGCGCGCCGCGGCCACGAGTTCCTGCAGGTTCTTCGCGGGCAGGGCCGGGTTCTTCACGATCAGCAGCGGCGCACTCACCACCGCGGTCACTGGCGTGAAACCCTTCACCATGTCGTAGGGCAGGTTGGGGTACAGCGCACCGGCAATGCCGTTGCTGCCGGTCACGCCCATCAGCAGCGTGTGGCCATCGGGTTCGGCCTTGGAGACATGGTCGGCCCCCACCGTGCCGCCCGCGCCCGCGCGGTTGTCGACGATCACCGTCTGCTTCCAGGTGACGGCGAGTTTTTCACCGAGCTTGCGCGCGAGCAGGTCGGTGCTGCCGCCGGGCGGGAAGGGCACGACGATGCGCACCACCTTGTTCGGGTACGACTGCGCGGCAGCAAGCGATGGCGCCAGCGCGGCGACGGTGAGGGACGCAGCGAGGCCGAGAGCGCCCAGCGTGCGTGAGGTGAAGGGGATGCGGTTCATGGTGTGTTGACTTTCAAGTGGGTTGGTTCTCCGGTGCAGCGCGTGTGTCCGCGGTTGCACCCCAAGCGCCTCCTCCGGCCGTTTCTATGACGAGCCTGTCCCCGGCCGACCACTCGGCGCGTGCCCTGGCGGGCAACACGTCGATGCGGCCATCGGCCCTTTCGATGCGGGCGGCCGACGGTGCGCCGTCGCCGCCGCCCTGGCTGCCGCGTGCGCGGCTGACATGGCGTTCACCCCGGTAGGAGATGCTGCCCTGTCCTTCAAGCAATTCGTATACCCGTCGCACACCGTGGCCACCCTGGAAGCGGCCCATGCCACCCGAGTTTTCGCGGATGGCGTAGGTGTTCACGCGCACCGGCGCTTCGGATTCGATCACCTCCACCGGTGTGTTGCGCGCATTGCCCACGTCGGTGGAAATGCCGCTCGTGCCATCGGCCTGTGCGCTCGCGCCGGCGCCGCTGGCGATGATCTCGGTGAGCAGCCAGCGCTGGCCGTTGGAACTGGTGCCGCCGAGCGACAGCACAGTGGCCACGCCCGCGTTGGACGCCAGTGGTTCGCGCGATGCGCCAAGCGACCACGCGCTCAGCATCGCGTTGCACGCGAGCTTCAGCGTGGCGGTGCGCGCGTTCACCGCGGCGGGCAGGCTGGGGTTGACCACGCTGCCTTCGGGCAGCACCCAGGTGGCGGGTGCCAGGCAGCCCGCGTTGTTCGGCGCCTGCGGCGCGAGCGAGCGCATGAAGAAAAGAATGGCCGACATCATGCTCGAGGGCGATGCGTTCACCGGCCCCCGCGTCTGTGCGGAAGAACCCGTGAAGTCGATCGTGAGCGCGTCACCCTGCTTGCGCAGGCTCACCGCGATGCGCACCAGCGTGTCGGTGATGCCGTCGCCATCGAGCTGGTCTTCCCATTGCCAGCTGCCATCGGGCACCTGGCGCAGCGCGTCGCGCGTCATGCGTTCCGACTGCGCGAGCAGCGCATCGCACACGGCTTCGAAGGCCGCACCGGTGCGCGCGCGCAGCGCGGCGGTTTCGCTGGCCCCGAGGCTCACGGCGGACCACTGCGCATTCAGGTCGCCCAGCAGGTTGTCGGGCGTGCGGCTGTTGGCGGTGAGCAGGGTCTCGACGTTGCGGTCGATCTCGCCGCCCGCGCGCCAGCGCACCGGTGGAATGCGCAGCCCTTCCTGGTGGATGTCGGTCGCGTTCGGCGGAATCGAACCGGGCGCCATCCCGCCCACGTCCTGGTGGTGGAGGATCGCGGCGGCCAGCGCGATGGTGGCGCCACCGCTCACGATGGGCCGCACCACGATCAGGTCGGGCAGGTGCGTGCCGCCGGACCACGGGTCGTTCATCAGATACGCATCGCCGTCGGCCATCTGCTGCGCGGGAAAACGCTGCAGCACGCCCGCGATGGCCGGGATCAGCGAGCCCAGCAGCAGCGGCAGCGAGCGGGCCTGCGCGAGCAGGCGACCGTCGGGCAGGAACACCGCGGCCGCGCAGTCACCGCCCTCGCGCGCGATGGACGAATAGGCCGCGCGCATCATGCGGCTCTGCATGCGGTCGACGATGCCCTGCAGCGCCAGCCGCACGGGTTCCATGAGGATGAGGTGTTCGTTCACGCCGTGGCCTCCTGCGCGTGGTGCCGGCTCAGCAGCAGCGAGCCATCGGCCTCCTGTGTCCAGCGCCAGCCGGCCGGCACCCACACCGTGGTGGTGGTGGCGAACAGGGCCTGCGGTCCTTCGCCTTCGGGGGCGCAGCCCGCCCACAGCGCAGGGTCGGGCCGCAGGTGGTGGGCGTCGATGCCGGGTTGGGGCACGGCCTGTTCGAACACGCCGCGCAGCAGACCCACCACGGCGTCGCTGCGCGCGGGCATCTGGCCGCGCAGGGCTTCGTAGCGCGCGGCAAAGCGCGCCTGCAGCGTGGGCAGGTCGTCGTCGGGGAGCCAGGTCACCTCGACCGGGCTGCCCTGTCCCTTGAGCAGTATTTCGAGGCTCCAGCGGACCACGTCGTCATCGGGCGCGGGCTGGAGTTCGTTGCGCATCGCCGCGAGCACGGTCATTCCGTCTGTGGTGAGCGGCAAGGCGCAGGCTTTCTCCACCGTGCGGGTGGGGGCGGATGCCAGCAGGCCGAGCGCGGCCACCACGCCGGCGTTCGCGATCACGCGCACGCGCGCCACGCCCGCAAGTTCGGCCACCTCGGCCACGTGCTGCGCACCGCCACCGCCCGCGGCCACCAGCAGGCAGTCGGCCGGGTGGATGTCGCGCTGGAAGGCGCGCATCTTCACGCTCTCGGCCATGGCGGTGGCGGCCGTGGCCACGATGGCGCGCGCGGCGTCGGGCACGGCGATGCCGAGGGGTTGCGCCACGTCACGCGCCACCGCGGCCTCCGAGAGGGACACGTCGAGCGTCACGCCGCCGGAGAGTTGCCGTGGCAGGCGGCCGAGCAGCAGCAGCGCGTCAGTCAGCGTCGCGTTCGTGCCGCCGAGCCCGTAGGCCGCCGGCCCGGGCCATGCGCCTTGCGAGAGCGGCCCGAGGCGCAGGCCACCGCCGGCGTTCACGCTGGCCAGGCTGCCGCCGCCGATGGAGAGCGACTCCACGTCCGCGCAGCGCAGGCGCAGGCTGAGGTCGCCGCAGAGCAGGGTGTCGGTGAAGAGCGGCCGGCCCGATTCGAGGATGCCGATGTCGGTGCTGGTCCCGCCGACATCGATGGACATCACCACCTGGGCGGTATCGCCTTCAGGCAGGCTGGCAGCCACGCCCTGCAGCGCGGCGCAGGGGCCCGACATGGCCAGGCCGATCGGGCGCGCCACAGCGTCCAGCCAGGGCGCGATGCCGCCTTCGGAGCGCATCAGCGCGGGCGGTGGCAGGCCGCGTTCGGCCAGCGCGCCACCCAGCGTCTGCAGGTACTGCTGCACCATCGGCTTGCTGTAGGCGTCGAAAGCGGTGGCGAGAAAACGCTCGAACTCGCGCGGCTTGGGGTCGACCTCGGAGGAGAGCGACACCATCAACGCGGGTTCGGCGGAGAGCAGCCACGCGCGCACCTGCTGCTCGTGCACCGGGCGCAGGTGCGAGAACAGCAGGCAGACCGCCACCGATCTCACGCCTGCTTCGGCGATGCGGTGCGCGAGGGCCGTGACCTGATCGCGGTCCGGCGCTTCGGTCTCCTGCCCATGCGCGTCCACCCGTCCTGCGATCTCGAAGCGAAGCTCGGCGGGGAACAGACGGCGCTCTGGCGTGGGCGGCAGCACGGCGGCGGTGTAGAGGTCGCGTCGGTCCTGGCGCGCGAGCGCGAGGATGTCGCGCATGCCGGTGTTGGAGAGCACGGCGATGGGGCCGTCGGTCTGCTCCAGCAACAGGTTGGTGACCACGGTGGAACCGTGCACGATGCGAGCGACCTGCGATGCGGCAATGCCGTTTTCATCCAGCATGCGCTGCACCGCCTGCAGGATCGGCTGCACCAGGTGCCCCGCCTCGCGCGGGTGCTTGAGGCTGCGCAGTTCGCCGTGGGAGGAACAGGCCACCACGTCGATGAACGTGCCACCCATGTCGATGCCGATGGCCCAGCGCGGGTCGGTCATGTACGGCCCTCAGCCAAAGCGCCGCGCACTGAACGGAGACAGGTCCACCTGCGTGGCGCGGCCCGCCACCAGGTGCGCCACTTCGCGGCCGGTGCTGGCACCCATGCACATGCCCATGTGGCCGTGGCCAAAGGCGAGCCAGGCGTTGTCCGCGTCGCGGCTGCGGTCCACCACGGGCAGGCTGTCCGGCATGCAGGGGCGGTGTCCCATCCACTGCGTCACCTCGGAGGTGTCCAGGTGCGGGAACAGCAGCTGGCCCTGGCGCAGCAGCGCCTGCGCGCGTTCGTAGTTGGGTGCGCGTTCAAGCCCGGCGAATTCGACCGTGCCGGCCAGCCGCAGGCCCATGGCCATGGGGTTGACCATGATGTTGTTCTCGGACGCCATCACCGTGTGGCGCAGCTTCAGGTTCGAGCTGCGCACCGTGACGTGATAGCCGCGTTGCGTTTCCAGCGGCACGCGGTCGCCGAGCTGACGGGCCAGCTTGCCAGACCACGCGCCAGCCGCCACCACCACGCCGTCCACCGCCAGCGGCTCACCGCTGTCCATGTGCAGGCCCGTGACGCGCCGGCCCTGGCGTTCGAAGCCGGTGACGGACCGGTGGTCATGGCGGGCACCGTCGCTCACGCTTTGCGCGACCAGGGCCTTGACCAGTTGCGACGGGTCCAGCGTGGAGCCGTTGTCGGGTGCAAGGATGCCGAAGCGGAAACGGCCTTTCAGGTCGGGCTCAAGCTCCTCGAGCTCGTCGCGTTCCACGTTGACCAGGTTCACCCCCAGCGACTTGCGCAGGGCCATGCCCCATTTCCATTGGTCTGCCGCCTCGCGCGACGAGTACACATACAGGCAGCCGGTGCGCCGCACGAGGGCGTTCGCATCGGCGTGCTCCAGCAACGGGCCGTAGCAATCAAAGATGGGGCGCAGCAGCGTCTGCAGCGCGGTGGCGATGCGCGTGACTTCTTGCGGCGAAGAGTGCTGCAGCATGCGCACCAGCCAGGGCAGCACGCGCGGCAGGTAGGTCGTGCGGATGGTCAGCGGGCCCAGCGGGTCGAGTAGCCAGCTCGGCACCTTCTTCCACATGTTGGGCATGCCCACCGGCAGGCAGGCGCTGGGCGACAGCGAACCGGCATTGCCGAACGAGCAGGCTTCGCCCGGTTCGAGTGGGTCGACAAAGGTGATCTGGTGGCCGTCGCGCTGCAGCCAGGCCGCTGTGCATGCGCCGACGATGCCCGTGCCTACGACGGCGATGTGCATGGAGTCGAGTTTTTCAGTTGAGGAAGTCAGACTTTCGCGGCATTCTATGAACCGCTTCAGGTATCAGACAAGCCAATTCTTTTGATACATTCATCAAGGAAACTTATGGTGGTGCACGGGAGGCCGCATGCACCAGCCTGTTGAACGACATTGGTGCATCCATGAACATCAGCCTGAGACAGATGCGGGCCTTCGCCGCCGTGACGCAGAGCGGCAGCTTCACCGGCGCGGCGCGCCAGCTCAACCTCACGCAGTCGGCGGTGAGCATGCTGGTGCAGCAGCTGGAACAGGAGCTGCGCCTGCAGCTGTTCGACCGCAGCCGCACCGCCATCACACTGACCGAGGCCGGGCGCAACCTGCTGCCGATGGCGCAGCGCATCCTGGAAGACCTGCGGCAGGTGGTGGAGGGCGCTTCCGAGATACGCGCACTGCGCCGTGGCTTCCTGCGCGTGTCCACGTCCCAGATGATGGCCTGCACCTGGGTGGCTTCGGTGCTCACCGAGTTCGGCCAGGAGCACCCGGGAATCAGCCTGCGCCTGAAGGACGCCGTGGCCGATGACGTGGTGGACACCGTGCGCCACGGGGCGGTGGAGCTGGGCATCGGCCCCGAACGCGCAACCGGTGACGACGTGACGCGCAGCTTTCTCATGAACGTGCCGATCCGGCTGGTGTGCCCCAAGGGGCACCCCGCCTACGAACGTGCGAGCGTGTCGTGGAAAGACCTGCGCGAGGAGCGCTGGATCAGCTATTCGAACGAGTTCGGCCGCCATGTGGAGCGGGCGTTGCACACGCACGGGCATGACTTCTCGCTCAACACCGCGAGCGACGTCGGCTTTCTCACCACCGCCATGGCGCTGGCGGGGCATGGCATGGGCGTGCTGCTGGCGCCCGAATACGCACGCTCGTTCGCCGACAACTTCGGGGTGCGCTTCGTGCCCTTGCGCGCGCCCGCGATCCAGCGCGAGTACTTCGTGTACCAGCGCAAGGGGCAGTCCCTGTCGCCCGCGGCGCAGACCTTCCTGCAGATGCTGCGCCAGCGCGGTGGGGGTGCGGTCAAGCGCACAGCCAAAACCGCGCGCGCATGAAAAAACCCGCCGGGCGGCGGGTTTGTCGATGGGTCAGCGGGGCGGTGTCTCTGGTTTGGCCGCCGCCGCACGCAGCTTGTCCTTCTTGCTCGGGCGCTTGCCCTTGACGCCGCCATTGCCCGGCGCGGGCGGTGGTGCGGTTTCCGTGGGTTCGAAGCCGGGCGCCACTTCCAGCGGCAGGCTCAGGCCCTGGCGCTTCTCGATCAGCCGCCAGTGGGCCTCGGCGGCCGGCGTCACGAAACTCACCGCCAGGCCGCTGGCCCCTGCTCGCCCGGTGCGCCCGATGCGGTGCACGTAGTCCACCGCCGAGCGCGGCAGGTCGTAGTTCACCACCACCGGCAGTTGTTCGATGTCGATGCCGCGCGCCGCCAGGTCGGTGGTGACCACCACGTCCCAGCGTTTTTCCTTGAACTCGGCCAGCGCCTGTTTGCGCGCGCCCTGGCTCAGGCCGCCGTGGAATGAGGTGGCGTACAGGTCGCCCTGGTGCAGCTTGCTGGCGACGCGCTCGGCCAGGTACTGCGTGGCCACGAAGACCAGCACGCGCTGCCAGCCCTGGGTCTTGATGAGTTTGCGCAGCAACTCGGTGCGGCGGTTGGTGTCGACGATGTAAGCCTGCTGCAGGATCACGGCGTCTTCCACAGGGGCTGCGGGCACGTCGATGCGCAAGGGGTCGCGCAGCAGGGCGCCCGCGAGGGCCTGCACGTCGGGCGGGAAGGTGGCCGAGAAGAACAGGTTCTGCCGGCGCGCGGGCAGGAGGGCGAGCACGCGGTCGAGTTCGTCGGCAAAGCCGAGGTCGAGCAGGCGGTCGGCTTCGTCCAGCACCAGCAGCTCCACGCCCGAGAGGCGCAGCGCGTTGTGTTCCACCAGGTCGAGCAGACGCCCCGGCGTGGCCACGACCACATCCGCACCGCCGCGCAAGGCCATCATCTGCGGGTTGATCGACACACCGCCGAACACCACGGCGATCTTCGGTTTGAGTGGCAGGTGCTGCGCCAGGGAGCGCACCACTTCACCCGCCTGCGCCGCCAGCTCGCGCGTGGGCACCACCACCAGGGCCCGCACACGGCGCGGGGTCAGCGGCTCGGCGCTGGTGAGGTGTTGCAACAGGGGCAGCGCATAGGCCGCGGTCTTGCCGGAGCCGGTCTGCGCGGTGGCCAGCACATCGTGGCCGGCGAGCACCGCCGGGATGGCCTGGGTCTGGATGGGGGTGGGCGCGGTGAAGCCGAGTTCGGCAGCCGCCTGGGCGAGCGCGGGCGCGAGGCCCAGAGAAATGAATGGCATGGATCGGGGCAGTGTAGCGGCCCATGGTTCGCGCGGGTATCCCGCAGGTACGATCGGGCACCATGAAAAACAAGCTTTCACTGGGTGGCCTGGTCTATTCCACCGAGGCCGGCCGCATGTGCCCGGATTGCCGCCAGCCGGTGGCGCAATGTGTCTGCAAACAGGCCGCGAAGGCGGTGCCAGCGGGCGATGGCGTGGTGCGCGTCTCGCGCGAAACCAAAGGCCGGGGTGGCAAGGCGGTCACGCTGGTGAAGGGTGTGGCACTGCAGGCCGATGCGTTGGTTGCGCTGGGCAAGCAGCTCAAGGCGGCCTGCGGCACCGGAGGCACGGTGAAGGATGGCGTGATCGAGATCCAGGGCGACCACGTGGAAAAAGTGATGGCGGCGCTGAAGGCGCAGGGGCACGCCGTCAAGCGCGCGGGGGGCTGACTGCCGGTCGGTCCTCAGTCGGACCTGGCCCCGGCGCCGTCCAGCACCCGCAAGGCCTGTTCATAGCCCTGTTGCACCGTGCTCTCATAGCGGCCCCACTGCAACATGCCCACCTTCGGCAGTGCCGGCTTGATGTAGACGTCGGCCAGCTGGCCCGACTCGCGCTGCCGTGAAACGCTGACCAGCGAGGTCACGCTCATCAGGTAGTTCATCAGCGAGGGCAGCCGGTAGCGGCGCCGCTGGCTGGGCCGCAGGCGGTCGCGCAGCAAGGCCCAGGGGCCGGGCAACTGCTCGAGCTCGATGCGCTGTGGCGCCTCGAAGCTCAGGTCCACGCCGATCACCTTGCCGACGCCCCACTGCCGGCGCATCACGTCCACGGGAAAGTTGTTGAAGGTGCCACCGTCGCAGAGCAGGTCGCCATCGCGCAGCACCGGTGGCAATGCGCCGGGCACGGCGCTGCTGGCCATGACCGCGTCGACGAGCCCACCCCGTCGCAACACCTCCTCGCGGGCGCGCGAGTAGTTGGTGGCCACGCAGTAGTAGTTTTTCCAGGTGTCTTCGATGCCCAGTCCATGCCGCCCCCCCAGGGCGTGCTCGGTGCGCTGCATCATGCCGCGCAGCCGCACGCCCTTGATCAGCGAGAGCATCGGCAGCAGCGCGAAGTCGCCCGTGGGGTTGGCGGCGTAGTGATCGCTGAACATGTCGATCACCGCCTGCGGTGTCGCATCCAGCGCCATCAGCGCGGCGAACACCGCGCCCATGCTGGTGCCGCCCAGCACGTCGACCGGCACGCCGCGCTCGACCAGGGCCTTGTACACGCCGGCATGCGCCGCGCCACGCGCGCCGCCACCGGACAGCACCAGACCCACGGCGGTGCGGCTGACGAGCCGGGCCAGCCGGGCGATGTCAGCAGGGTGGTCCTGGCGCACCTGCACGTGCGCGGTCAAGGGTCTGCGTTGCAGCCAGTGGTGCGTGCCTTCGGGCGACACGCGCTGTGGCGGCTGCAGCAGCACGAGGATTTCGGCGGTGTGCGTGCGCGCCGGTCGCTGCACCAGGCATTCCCGCTCGGTGGCGTGCAGCACCGGCGGCGCATCGGCGTGCGCCAGCAGCAGGAGTTCGTCGCAATGGCGGCTGCAGCGCTGCGTCCAGGGCGTGGGCCCGGGGTCGGCCAGCAGCAGCACGAACGCGTGCGCCGACTCGACCTCGTCCAGGCACACGGCAATGCGGCGTGCCGCGTCGGTGTCGCGGGCCGGCCGCGTGGTCAGGCCGGGCACGCCGGCACGCGCCTCCAGGCGCGCCGCATCCAGCACCGCCACCGGGCCGACCTGCCGCAAGCCCGCGGCCAGTTGCTCGGCGAAGTCGGCCAGCGCGGCGCCCGGGATGCCATCGCTCACCGGGATCAGTCCGATGGCCACAGGCCGATCGATGCCGTTGCGCTGGCCAGGTGTCTGCAAGCGCCGCACGATCTGCCGCGTCAAGGCGATGGACACCGCTGCACTGGTGGCCAGCAACTGGTTGAACTCGGGTTTGCCCAGGCGCACCAGCACCGAGTCTCGAACGGCCACCACGGAGGCCGAGCGCGGGTCGTCGGTGAGCAGGCTCATTTCGCCAACGACCTGGCCGCGCGTGATCTCGCGCACGACCCGCTCCACCCCGTCTTCGCCGGTGATGCTCACGCGCATGCGCCCACTGACCAGCACGAACATCGCATCGCCGACCTCGCCCTGCGTCATCAGCGGCTGCCCACCGGGCAACTCCAGCCAGGTCAGCTGCTCGGTGAGACGCGACATCGCGGCGGGCTCGAGATCGCCAAGAAAGTCGTGCAGGTGCTTTCGCAGCAGCGCGTCCAGGTAGGCCGGGCGGTCAGACATGTTCGGGCCCGTTCGCCAGAAGGGCCTTGACCTGCAGCGCCAGTGCATGGCCCAGCGCTTCACGCCGGCGGCTGTGGTCGCGGGCATGTCCGGTGCGGTGTTCCCACTCAGGGTGGACGCGCGCCTGCTGCAGATCCTGCAGGAGACCACGCAGCGCCTCGCGGTACGAACCGGACGGCGCCAGGCGCAGCTCGATGGTGTCCTGCGCGGCATGGCCGCGGGCCTGCAGCACCTGGCACAGGTGGGTGAGCCGATCGGCCAGCACGACGAGCACGTCGTTGTCGAGTGTGAGCTCTTCGATCCCGCGAAGCCTGTTGAGCACCATGCGCGGCGCCTGGCCCCAGCCCTGACCCAGCGCACCGCCGATGGCAGCGCCCAGCGCCGTGCCCGCACCCAGCGAAAGGCCGGCCAGCGCGATGTCGAGCGTGAGGCCCACGGCCGCACCCGCCGCCGCCCCCTTGCCCAGCAGGCGCCCGGCCATGGCCAGGGTTTCCGGATGGAACAGGTCCGAGGCCCAGCGGTCGTTGGTCCAGGGCATGACTTCCAGCCTCGCGTCGTCGCGCTCGAAGCCGTGCATTTGCAGCAGATCGTGGACACAGTGGCGCACGTTGCCCAGCAGGTCGGCGTGGAAGGCGTCCACAACCGCTTGCCTGGCCTGCGGTTCGGCGAGCGTTTCGGGCGACACCTCGCGCCGCATGGCCGCCGCCGAAATCAGGGCGTCGGCCACGCGTTGCGCGCTTGCGGTCTGGCGCTCGTCGGACTGCCGGTCCAGATCCTGCAACACCGATTGCAGCGTGGGCTTGTGCTGGCGCATGAGCACGCTCAGGTCTTCATAGAGCTGGCGCTCGGCACCGATGAAGGGCGCCACCGCGTCGAACAGCACCGCGGTGTGCAGGCCATAGGCGGCCAGCACTTCGCGCCACTCGGGTTCGCGGCTGTGCTCGGCGCGCACGAAATTGAGCACGGGCATGATCGGCCGCGCGCAGGTGTTGAGCACCTCGATCTCGCTGCGGTACTTGGGCAGAACGGGCTCGCGGCAATCGATCACGTAGATCGCTGCGCTGGACGCCAGCATCTGGCGAAGCACCTTGGCCTCCTGCTCGAACACGCCGCGCGCCTCCGGCCCGTCGAGCAGGGCGCGCACGCGCTCGGGCGGCGTGAGCGCTTCCGCCATCTGCTTGAGGTGGTGTTGCAGCGCGACCGAATCCTCCAGACCCGGCGTGTCGAAATAGCGCACCAGCGTTTGCCCGCCGATGTCCAGGTCGATCGCCTCGACATGCCGCGTGGTGCCGGGCCGGTCGGACACTTCGCCGAAGTGCGCCTGGCGGGTCAGCGTGCGCAGCAGCGAGGTTTTGCCTGCATTGGTATGGCCGACGACGGCAATGTCGATCGGGCCCGTCGCCTTGTTGCGTTCAACCACGGTGGGGCTCCATCCATTTCAGCGCGTCGCTCGCGCTGGCGCAGAACGTGATCGCTTGCAGATCGCTCGCAATCAGCCAGTCGGCCCAGCGCTGCGGCCGGTCTGCGGCACTGGCGGCCTCGTTGCCCAGCGGCAGCAGCGCGCAATCGACTGCCTCGGCGCAGACCTGCCGCAGAAAACGCGCGGTGCCGCGGTCCGGGCTGGCGGCCGCCGAGCAGACCACCAGGGCGCGCACGCCGGGCGCAGCGGCCAATGCCGTCAGCAAGCCCAGCCGTTCTGCCATGGTGCCGCGGATGGTGTGCACGTGGTCGGCCTGAGCAGACAAGGCAGCCGGCGGCCAGCGCAGGCTGTCGGGCAGCTCGAAGCCGATCAACACCGTGGGCGCGGCCTGGCCCGGCGTGCGCGGGCGGAACACGGGGGTGTGTTCACCGGGCGCGGCGTGTTCGGCGTCCACCACCGAGGCGCTGGCCATGGACGCAAAGCGCGTGGCGAGCTGGCGAAAGTAGGGGTCGCGCGTGTCGATGCCGAGACGCTGGGAGCGCCGCCGCCAGACGGCGGCACAGACCACCAGCGCAATCAACCTGGGCAGCAGCCCATAGAGCAGGGCGCTGGACAGCAGCCACCAGGCAATGGCCTGCGAATCCACAGCGCTGGGCGTGGCGTGCACGACCGCCTGCGCGGGGACCGGAAAGCCCAGCGCGCGCGGCAGCCAGCTGGTGACACGCAGAAATCCGTCGAAGAAGGCCGGGTCCAGGATGGTGGTTTCCCAGGTCAGCTGGTAGGCCTGGAAGGAGAACAGCACCAGCAGTGTGAGCAATGCCAGCGTGAACGCCATCGCCCACAGCGCGTGGCTGATCGCCCCGAAGACCCACAGCGAAAGCCGCTGCTGGCGCAGCGCGGCGTTGGCGCCGCGCATCAGGGCGACCGAGTGGGGGCCGTGCAGCCACGGCATGCGCGCGGCCAGCGCGAGCATCGGCTGGCCCAGCGACCAGGGCGCCGTGCCCTGGCCGGACATCGCCGAACCCAGCGCCCAGAGCAGCCAGACCAGCAAGGCCAGCAAGGGCACGCCCAGCATGGCGAGAAAGGCGAACGCAGCGTTCACCGTCTGCCCGCTGCCCAGCACGCGGGTGAGCAGGCCGCCCGCCAGCAGATAGGCCAGCAACACCAGCAAGCCGGCCGCGATCCACAGCCCTGTCTTCAAACGCGCCCAGTCTTCCAGCAAACCCAGGCGGCGCGCGAGCAGGCGGGCCCGCTCGAGGATGCGGTCTTGCTCGTTCCGCTCGCGCGCATGGGCCAGCACCATCTCGCCAGCGTCGTCGAGCGCGCCGGCTTCTTCCATCAGCCTGATGGTTTCGGCGAGGGTGACGTCGCGGAACGAAGCGGGCAAGGGCATCACAGCAACCGCGCCCACCAAAGACGCAAGCGCATTCCGAGCTCGGTGGTGTAGCCCACCGTGGCGGCGCGCAGATCGCCTTGCGCATCCACCACCACGAACGCGGGCACGGCCTTGAAGCCCAGCTGCCTCGCCATCTCACCGCGCGGATCGATGGCGGTGGCCCAGGGCAACTGGCGCTGCGCCAGCACGCGCGCCACCTGCTCGGCCCGCCCGGATTGCATGGCGATGGTGAGGACGGGGCGGTCGGCCGAGAGCCGGCTCACGCTGCCTTCTTCAGCACGGCAGATCGGGCACCACTCGGCCCACACGTGCAATGCCACCGGCTGCCCGGGGTGCCGGGCGCGCCACTGCGCCAGCGTCGTCTGGGCAACGCTGCCATCGGCCTGCACCACGGTGAAGGCGAAATCGGGCGCGGGGCCGGTGGGCACATCGCGCGTCTGCCAGGCCTGTATGCCCCCCAGCACCGCCAGCACCAGCCCCACGCTGAGCAGGTGGCTTTTCCACCGCTGGCGCAGTGACCGCACCAGGGTCGACAGGCGTGATCGGGCAGACATCCGGGGCGCTCAGCGCAGGACTTCGAGCAGGCGGTCCAGCCCGCCTTCGTTGATGGCGACCTTTGCCTGCGCGCGCACCGCGGGCTTGGCGTGGTACGCCACCGACAGGCCGGCCACGCCCATCATGGGCAGGTCGTTCGCGCCATCGCCCATGGCGATGCACTGCGATGGCTCGATGCCCAGCAGCGACGCCACCTCCAGCAGCGTGCGGCGCTTCTCGGCACCGTCGCAGATGTCGCCCCAGGGCTGGTCCACCATGCGGCCGGTGAGCTGGCCGCAGTTCGGGCCGCTTTCCACTTCCAGCACGTTGGCGCGCGTGAAGTCGATGCCCAGCGTCTCGCGCACGCGTTCGCTGAAAAAGGTGAAACCGCCGGAGACCAGCAGCACCTTCAGGCCCGCCGCCTTGCAGGCGCGCACCAGCTCGGCCGCGCCGGGGTTGATGCGCAGGCGCTCGGTGTAGACCTGCTCCATGTCGGCCACGGTCACGCCGCGCAGCAGGGCCACGCGCTGGCGCAGGCTGTCCTTGTAGTCGGTGATCTCGCCGCGCATCGCGGCCTCGGTGATCGCGGCAACCTCGGCCTTCTTGCCCACGGCGTCGGCAATCTCGTCCACGCACTCGATGCTGATCAGCGTGGAGTCCATGTCGAAGGCGATGAGCTTGAAGTCGCTGAGTTTCAGCGGCGGCGTGAAGCCCTGAACGGTGAGGCCGGGGGCGAATTCGGTGGCGGTGGTCATGGGATGGGGTTCAGGCGGTTTCGGGTTTCTTGAGGGGCTGGCCGAGGGAGCGCAGCACATCGCGCACCAGCTGCACGCGGTCTTTTACTTCGGGCAGTGCGCGTTCGATGCGCAGCTTGTCGTTGCCGGCGAGCTTGATGTGGCGGTTCTTCTGGATCAGCTCGATGATGCGCATCGGCTCGAACGGCGGGTTGGCGCGGAAGGTGATGTTCGTCACGCCGGGGGCCGCATCGACCTTCACCACGCCATACGGCGTGCTGATGCAGCGCAGGCGGTGCACGTCGATCAGCGTCTGGGCCTGGGGCGGCAGCTTGCCGAAGCGGTCCACGATCTCTTCCAGCAGCGCGTCCACCTGGTCGGTGTTCTTCGCCGTGGCCAGCTTCTTGTAGAACGACAGGCGCAGGTGCACGTCGCCGCAGTAGTCGTTGGGCAGCAGCGCGGGGGCGTGCAGGTTGATGTCGGTCGTGACCGAGAGCGGTGAGAGCAGGTCGGGCTCGCGGCCGGCCTTGAGCGAGCTCACCGCTTCGCTCAGCATCTCGTTGTAGAGCTGGAAGCCGACTTCCAGCATGTTGCCGCTCTGGTTCTCGCCCAGCACCTCGCCCGCGCCGCGGATCTCCAGGTCGTGCATGGCCAGGTAGAAGCCGCTGCCGAGTTCTTCCATCTGCTGGATCGCGTCGAGCCGCTGGGCCGCGTGCTTCGTGAGGCCTTCGATGTCGGGCACCATGAGGTAGGCGTAGGCCTGGTGGTGGCTGCGGCCGACGCGCCCTCGCAACTGGTGCAACTGCGCCAGGCCGAATTTGTCGGCCCGGCTCATCACTATGGTGTTGGCCGTGGGCACGTCGATGCCGGTCTCGATGATGGTGGAGCACAGCAGCACGTTGAAGCGCTGTGCCACGAAGTCGCGCATCACGCGCTCGAGTTCGCGCTCGGGCATCTGGCCGTGCGCAATGGCAATGCGCGCCTCGGGCAGGATCTCTTCCAGCTTCTGGCGGCGGTTCTCGATCGTCTCCACCTCGTTGTGCAGGAAGTAGACCTGCCCGCCGCGCTTGAGCTCGCGCAGCACGGCTTCGCGGATCACGCCGTTGCCTTCGTTGCGCACGAAGGTCTTGATGGCCAGGCGGCGCTGCGGCGCGGTGGCGATCACGCTGAGGTCGCGCAGGCCTTCGAGCGCCATGCCCAGCGTGCGCGGAATGGGCGTGGCCGTGAGCGTGAGCACGTCGACCTCGGCGCGCAGCTGCTTCATGGCCTCCTTGTGGCGCACGCCGAAGCGGTGTTCCTCGTCGATGATGAGCAGGCCCAGGTCCTTGAACTTCACGCTCTCGCTGAGCAGCTTGTGCGTGCCGACCACGATGTCGACCGAGCCATCGGCCAGGCCCTTGGCGGCGGCGGTGATTTCCTTGGCCGAGCGGAAGCGGCTCATCTCGGCCACCTTCACGGGCCACTTCGAGAAGCGGTCGGACAGCGTCTGGAAATGCTGTTCGGCCAGCAGCGTGGTGGGCGCGAGAAACGCCACCTGCCGCCCACCGGTGACGGCCACGAACGCGGCGCGCAGGGCGACCTCGGTCTTGCCGAAGCCGACATCGCCGCACACCAGCCGGTCCATGGGCTGGGGCGAGATCATGTCTTGAATGACGGCGTGGATGGCGGCTTTCTGGTCGGCCGTTTCCTCGAACCCGAAGTCGTTGGCGAAGACCTCGTAGTCCTGCGCCGAGTAGCGGAACGCATGGCCCTGCCGCGCGGCGCGCCGCGCGTAGATGTTGAGCAGTTCTGCGGCGGCATCGCGCACCTGCTCCGCCGCCTTGCGCTTGGCCTTCTCCCACTGCCCGCTGCCCAGCTTGTGCAGCGGGGCTTCGTCCGCGCTCACGCCGGTGTAGCGGCCGATCAGCTGCAGCTGGCTCACCGGCACGTAGAGCACGGCCTTGTCGGCGTATTCCAGGTGCAGGAATTCCTGCAGGGCGGGCGAACCGTCGGGGTTCTTCTCGCCCATGTCCATGTTCACCAGGCCCCGGTAGCGGCCGATGCCGTGTGCGTTGTGCACCACGGGGTCGCCGACGTTGAGCTCGGACAGGTCCTTGATGAGCGCGTCGACGTCGCTGACCTGTTCCTGCTTCTTGCGCCGGCGCGTGGTCGGGCCGGCGGCGAAGAGTTCGGTCTCGGTGACGAAGTCGATGCCGTCGTCGAGCCAGGAGAAACCGGTGGCCAGCGCGGCGGTGGCAATGCCGGTCTTCTCGTCGCTGGCCTGGAACTCGGCGAGGGAATCGAAGGCCGGGGGGTTGACGCCGCTGGCGCGCAGAAAGTCGAGCAGGCTCTCGCGCCGGCCATCGCTCTCGGCCAGCAGCAGCACGCGGTGCGCGGTGTTGCGGATGTGGCTCTGCAGGCGAGAGAGCGGGTCTTCCGCGCCACGCACCACGGACAGGTCGCCAAGCTTCTGCACGTGTGCGCCGTGTTCGATCTCCTGTGTCGCGGGGCGCACCACGAACTGCGCATGTTCGTTGGCGCGGGTGTAGAACTGCTCGGTGCCGAGGAAGAGCGCCTCTGGCGGCAGCACCGGGCGTTCGGTGTCGCCACGCAGCAGGCGGTGGCGGTCTTTCGTGTCCTGCCAGAAGCGCTGGAAGGCGGGTTCAAGGTCGCCGTGCAGCACCACGGTCGCGTCCTCTCCCAGGTAATCGAACACCGTGGCCGTGTCGTCGAAGAACAGCGGCAGGTAGTACTCGATGCCGGCGGTGGCCACGCCGTTGCCGATGTCTTTATAGATGCGGCTCTTGGTCGGGTCGCCCTCGAGCAGCTCGCGCCAGCGGCTGCGGAATTTGGAGCGCGCCGCGTCGTCCATCGGGAATTCGCGCCCGGGCAGCAGCCGCACCTCGTTCACCGGGTACAGGCTGCGCTGGCTGTCGGGGTCGAAGGTGCGGATGCTGTCGATCTCGTCGTCGAACAGGTCCACCCGGTAGGGCACCAGGCTGCCCATGGGGAAGAGGTCGATCAGGCCGCCGCGCACCGCGTACTCGCCCGGGCTCACGACCTGCGTCACGTGCTGGTAGCCGGCCAGGGTCAGCTGGCCCTTGAGCTTCGCCTCGTCCAGCTTCTGCTTCACCTTGAAGTGGAAGGTGTAGCCGGCCAGGAAGGAAGGCGGTGCCAGCCGGTACAGCGCGGTGGTCGCCGGAATGAGCACCACGTCGGCACCGGTGTCCTTGTCGCGCTGCGAGATGCGCCAGAGCGTGGCCAGGCGTTCGCTGATCAGGTCCTGGTGGGGCGAGAAGGTGTCGTATGGCAGCGTTTCCCAGTCGGGGAACAGCGCGCAGCGCAGGTCCGGCGCAAAGAAGGCCATTTCATCGATCAGGCGCTGCGCGTCGTTCGCGTCGGCGGTGACGATGGCCGTGAGCCGGCCGGCGGCTTTCTCGCGCGCCCCGAGTTGCGCGAGCATCAGGGCATCGGCCGAACCGCCCGGATGGGGCACGGTGTGGCGTTTGCCGGGGGTGAGTCTGGGCAAGTCCATGAAGAATGAAAGGGCGTGCGAAGTGGACCTGTGCGGGTGAGGGCCGTCATGTGCCATGACGAACACCCCCGACCGGAGAAGGGCGGGGGTGCGAGGGCTGATTCTAGAATGCAGACCCACCATGCCCGATGCCACCCCCGAATTGACCCGCCCCGGCGCCGCCCGCTGCCATGTGCTGCTGCCCTGCGCGGGCAACGGCACCCGGGCCGGCACCGACATCCCCAAGCAGTACCAGCCGATTGCCGGGCAGCCCATGGTGATGCACACCCTGGACGCGCTGCGCGCCGTCACCCGGCTCGACCGCTGCGTGGTGGTGATCGCGGCCGACGACGTGTTCTGGCCCTCGCAGCCCATGGGCACAGTGCTGGCGCGCTGCGGTGGAGACACCCGTGCCGAAAGCGTGTTCAACGGCCTGCAGGCGTTGCGGGAGCAAGGCGCCGACGATGGCGACTGGGTGCTGGTTCACGACGCCGCGCGCTGCCTGATCACCCCCCTTCAGGTGGACGCGCTGATCGACGCCTGCTGGAACGACGCCGTGGGCGGCCTGCTGGCATTGCCGTTGCCCGACACGCTCAAGTCCTCCAGCGAAGGCCGCGTGGCCGCCACGGTGGACCGCGGTGGCAAGTGGCTGGCGCAAACACCGCAGATGTTCCGCCTGGGCGCCTTGCAGGCCGCGCTGGCGGCCCGGGCCGCCGAAGGCTTTGCCGGTGTGACCGACGAGGCCAGCGCCATGGAGATGGCCGGCCACCGGCCGCTGCTGGTGCGCGGCAGCGCACAGAATTTCAAAGTCACCTACCCCGAAGACTTCGCGCTCGCCGAAGCCGTTCTCAGGAGCCGCCCATGAACACCGTTCCACCGTTTCGCATCGGCGAGGGCTGGGACGTGCACGCGCTCGTGCCCGGGCGGCCGCTCATCATCGGCGGCGTGAACATCCCGCACACCCAGGGTCTGCTGGGCCATTCCGATGCCGACGTGCTGCTGCATGCCATCACCGACGCGCTGCTGGGCGCGGCGGCACTGGGCGACATCGGGCGTCACTTTCCAGACACCGACGCGCGCTTCAAGGGCGCGGATTCGAGTGTGCTGCTGGCCGAGGCCGCCCGGCGCGTGCGCGCCGAGGGGTTCGAGATCGGCAACATCGACAGCACCGTGATCGCGCAGGCGCCCAAGCTGGCCCCGCACATCGCCGCGATGTGCGAGGGCATCGCGCGCACCCTCGGGCTGGCGACCGATCAGGTCAATGTGAAGGCCAAGACGGCCGAGAAGATCGGCCCGGTGGGGCAGGGCCTGTCGATCGAGGCGCGCGCCGTGGCGTTGCTGGTCGGCCAGCGCGCCCTCAAGACGCGGCCTTGACGAGCTTCAGGTGGGCCGCGAGCCCGCCCGTGCTGCTGTTGGCCAGCGCCAGGCGCCCGCCCATGCGCGCAACGGCCCGGTCCACGATGGCCAGGCCCAGGCCCGTGCCCGTGGCCGAGGTGCGTGACACATCCCCACGGTAGAACGGCTGCGTGAGCTGGTCGATCTGTTCCGGGTTGACGCCCCGGCCGTGGTCCCGCAACTTGACCAGCACGGAATCGTCCTTGGCCTTGGCCGCGATGTCGATCTTGGCCACGCCCGTTTCCGGGTCGCGCCCGTAGCGCATCGCGTTCTCGATCAGGTTGGAGAACACCCGCTGCAGTTCCACCGCATCGCCCATCACCGCGGTGTCGCGCGGAATGTTGGTGGTGATGTAGGTGTTCTGGTCCTGGCCCACCGAATAGATGGCGGCGTCCACGACCTGGTTGAGGCTCACGCGCTCGGGCTTGAGGTGGTCGGGTCGCGCGTAGTCAAGGAACTTGTCGATGATGGCGTTGACCTGGTCGATGTCGGCGGCCATGTGCTCGCGCGCCTGCGCGTCGCCCACGCTCATCTCGGTTTCCAGCCGCAGCCGCGCGAGCGGGGTGCGCAGGTCGTGCGAGATGCCGGCGAGCATCAGCGCGCGGTCCTGCTCGATCTTGGAAAGCCGCTGGGCCATGCGGTTGAAACCGATGTTGACCTCGCGGATCTCGCTCGTGGCCACGGCCTCGTTGAGCTGGCTGGCGTTGAAGTCACCCTCGCGCACGCGGCTTGCGGCGAACGAGAGCTTCTTCAGCGGGCGGTTGATCAGGCGTGCGATCAGCGCCGCGCCGGTGAGCGAGAGCAGGGCGGCGGTGCCCAGCCAGATCAGCCAGGTGGTGCCCGCCACGGGACCGATGCGCGAAGGGTCGGTGAGCAGCCAGTACGGGTCGCCGTCGATGGTGAAACCGATCCAGAGGCCGGCGGTGCCATTGACTTCGCGCGCCACCAGGGTGTCCGGCCCGAGGCGGCCCCTCAGCCGTTCGGCGACGTTGCGGCTGAGCGCGTCTGCGTTGTAGAGGCGAAAGGTGTCGGTGGGCTCACGCGGCGCGATGCGCAGGCCTTCTTCGGCCGCCAGCGTCTTGATGAGCGACACCCGGGCGATGGCGTCCGAGTGCACCAGCGCGGCGCGGCTGAGGTTGACCAGGGAAGCGAGCTGGTTGGCGCTCTGCAGCGCCCGCGGCTCGTATTCCAGCGCGCGGAAGGTCTGCAGCCAGGCCACGGTGCAGCCCACCAGCAGCAGCGCCAGAAACAGGAAGGTGCGCCAGAAGAGGCTCACGCTCCGCGATGGACGCATGTCCAGCGGAGCGGGCATCGTCTCCAGCGAGGCCGGCTGGGTCTCGAACGGAACGCGTGACTCGTCGGACATCAGGCATTGCCATCGGGCACGAACACATAGCCCACGCCCCACACCGTCTGAAGGTAACGCGGCGACGCGGCGTCTTCCTCGATCAGCTTGCGCAGGCGCGAGACCTGCACGTCGAGGCTGCGGTCAAAGGGTTCGAATTCACGGCCACGCGCCAGCTGGGCCAGCTTTTCGCGCGACAGGGGCTGGCGCGGGTGGCGCACCAGTGCCTTGAGCATGGCGAATTCGCCGGTGGTCAGGGGCAGGTCGGCGCCATCCTTGCGCAGGGTGCGCAGGCTCAGATCGAACTCGAACGGGCCGAACTTGACCACTTCCTGGTCTTGCGAAGGCGCGCCCGGCACCTCGGTGGGCGGGCGGCGGCGCAGCACGGCGTGGATGCGGGCCAGCAGTTCGCGCGGGTTGAAAGGCTTGCCGAGGTAGTCGTCGGCGCCGACCTCCAGGCCCACGATGCGGTCCACGTCCTCGCTCTTGGCGGTGAGCATGATGATGGGAGTGCGGTCGCCGTTGGCGCGCAGGCGGCGGCAGATGGACAGGCCGTCCTCGCCGGGCATCATCAGGTCGAGCACGATGATGTCGACCGAATCGCGCTGCAGGACCCGGTTCAGGGCCTTGCCGTCTTCCGCCAGCATGACCTCGAAACCCTCCTGCATGAGGTAGCGGCGCAGGAGATCGCGGATCCGGACATCGTCATCGACGACCAGTACTTTGTTGGGGCGGGTGTTGGTTTGTGGCATGTCTGCAACTTCCGATAAATGTAACAAACTCGATTGTGGCAGCGCCAAGTGCTTGTCAGCACTCGTTTTTTATTTTTCTGACACGCTGTTACAGATGTTGCCCCGATTCTCCGCAGCTTCACGGCGCCCACATCACACAATCGCCGAAATGACCATACTTGAGTGCACCATGAAATCGTATCTGCCGAGTGGTTTGTTGCTGCTGTCCCTGGGTTCGGCCTTCGCCGCACCCGAGGACCAGCGCGTGCCCCCGATGCCCACGGGCACACCCGTCGCGGTGCTTCCCGTGTCGGCAGACGAGGGCGAACCACGCAGCACGATGCGCTTGCGCGATGCGCTGCGGCAGCCCTTCGATGACATGGACGACAGCCGCAAGCCCTACCGACTCTCGGTGGAGGAGCGCCAGCGACTGCGCGAACAGCTTCGCGATCAGCCGCATCAAGACTTCAAATTCAAGCCATGACCCTGTCTTCCTCACGCCGCGTCACTTCCCTTTCCCGCACCCGTTTCCTTCTTCCCACCGTTCTCGCCCTCGGGCTGGGTTTCAGCGCTTCGGCCATGGCCCAGGCGACCGCACCTGTGCCGGCCAATGTGGTCAACATCGCCGCCAGCGGCTTCCTGGAAGTGCCTCAGGACTGGCTCGCCATGAGCCTGAACACGACGCGCGAAGGCAGCGACGCCGGCACCGTGCAGAACCAGCTGAAGCAGGCTCTGGATGCCGCGCTGGCGATTGCCCGTGCCAGCGCCAAGCCACAGCAACTGGAGGTGCGCACCGGCCAGTTCAGCCTGTACCCGCGCTACGGCTCCAACGGCAAGATCAACGGCTGGCAGGGCAGCACCGAGCTGGTGCTCGAAGGCCGCGACTTCGCGCTCATCAGCGCCACGGCCGGCAAGATCCAGACGCTGACCATGTCGGGCACGAGCTTCTCGCTCTCGCGCGACGCACGTCGCAAGCTCGAGTCAGACGTCCAGGCCCTGGCCATCGAGCGCTTCAAGAGCCGCGCCGACGAGGTCAGCAAGGGCTTCGGCTTCTCGGGCTACAGCCTGCGCGAAGTGAACGTGAGTTCGGCCGACCAGGAAGTGCGCCCGTTCCAGCCGCGCGCCATGGCCATGGAGGCCAAGGCAGCGATGTCTGACGCGGCTGTTCCGGTGGAAGCGGGCAAGTCCACGGTCAACGTGACCGTTTCCGGCTCGATCCAGCTGAAGTAAACACTTCAGGCGCCCGAGGCGGCGCCCCGTCCAGAGGTGCCGCGGAACCGGCTTTGCCGGGCCGCTGGCGCCGCCCCCTGGAGGGGGTCGCGCGGAGCGCGGCGGGGGTGATTTTTTACTGAGCCGCCCAGCCGCCGTCCATGTTCCAGGCCACGCCGCGCACGTTGTTGCCGGCCGGCGAGCAGAAGAACACCGCCAGTTCGCCCAGCTCTTCGGGGGTGGTGAACTGCATCGATGGCTCCTTCTCGCCCAGCAGCTGCTTCGTGGCGTCCGCATTGGAGATACCCTGGGCGGCGGCCTTGGCATCCACCTGCTTCTGCACCAGCGGGGTGAGCACCCAGCCGGGGCAGATCGCGTTGCAGGTGACGCCCGTGGTGGCGTTCTCCAGCGCCGTGACCTTGGTCAGGCCCACGATGCCGTGTTTGGCCGCGACGTAGGCCGACTTCTCTGCCGACCCCACCAGACCGTGCACCGATGCGACGTTGATGATGCGGCCCCAGTTGGACTTGAGCATGGCGGGCAGGGCGAGGCGGCTCGCATGGAAGGCGCTGGTGAGGTTGATGGCGATGACCGCGTCCCAGCGCTCCACGGGGAAGTCTTCCACGCGCGCGACGTGCTGGATGCCGGCGTTGTTCACGAGGATGTCCACCTGGCCGAAGGTGCTCGCCGCGAAGGCCATCATGGCTTCGATTTCGGCGGGTTTGCTCATGTCGGCCCCGTGGTACGCGACCTTCGCGCCCAGTGCCGCGATCTCGGCCTTGGGGCCCTCGGCATCGCCGAAGCCGTTGAGCACGATGTTGGCGCCCTGGCGGGCCAGGGCCTTCGCGATGCCCAGGCCGATGCCGCTGGTGGAGCCGGTGACGAGGGCGGTTTTGTTGGCAAGCATGGGTGAACTCCAGTGTTCCAGTACGATGGGTTGAAAAGCACTCAAGGCATTATCACGGACGCTTTACCGGCGACCGCTTCGCACCCACATTCCATGCAAGAACCAAGCCTCCGATACCTCACCGTCAACGGTGCCGCGGCCAGCACCGGTGCGCCGCGCCGCATGGCCTACTGGGACTGGGATGCCCTGTCGGGCGATGCGGGCCACGTCGTGGTCTGTGTGCATGGCCTCTCGCGCCAGGGGCGCGACTTCGACACCCTGGCACGCTCGTTGACCGGGCGCTGCCGCGTGATCGCGGTCGACGTGGCCGGGCGCGGACACAGCGACCGCCTGGCCGATCCGATGGGCTACCAGATTCCCGGCTACGTCAGCGATCTTGCTGCGCTGCTGATGCACCTGCGGGCCGAGAAGCCGGGCGTGGTGATCGACTGGGTGGGCACCAGCATGGGCGGGCTGATCGGGATGGCCATTGCCGCCCAGCCCGCGCTCGCGCCGCGCCGCCTGGTGCTCAACGATGTGGGGCCCGTCGTGCAGTGGGAGGCCTTGCTGCGCATCGCCACCTACCTGGGGCAGAACCCGTCGTTCGACAGCGAGCAGGCCGCCATGGATTACCTGGCGAAGATATCCACCGGCTTCGGCCCGCACACGCCGGCCCAGTGGCAGGCACTGTCCCGGCCCCTGCTGCGTGAGCGCGAAGGCCGCTGGTGGCTGCACTACGACCCGGCCATCGCCATGCCCGTGAAGGCGCTGACCGGCATGGCCGATCAGGCGCAGGCGCGCAAGGTGGCCCAGGACGGTGAGACCATGCTCTGGCAGCTGTACGACGCCATCACTGCGCCTACCCTGTTGCTGCGTGGTGGCGATTCGGACCTGCTCTCGGCCGCGACCGCGGCTGAAATGGCGCAGCGCGGTCCCAGGGCGCGTTGTGTGGTTTTTGACGGTGTCGGCCACGCCCCCACGCTGGTGTCCGATGATCAGGTGGCCGTGGTGCGGGACTTCCTTCTGTCCTGACGCCCGCGGTCGTCAGGTGAGCGATACATGAAAAGAGCGATTTCCCCGAACCCGGCCGAGCCCGGGAATGCCGCGGCCGTGGCCGAGCGTGCACCCACCGTGCCCTCCGCGATCGTGGCGGCCACTTCCGACAGCCTGCCCAGGCAAGCCCAGGCGCTGGCGCGCGCGCGCGCGTTCGCCGAACCGCTGCTGGGCAGCGAGCAGCTGGACACCGGCGAGAACACGCTGGAGCATGCGGATGCCGTCGCCGGCGTGCTGAACGACATCGGTGGCTCCGAGGCCATGCAGGCCGCCGCGTACCTCGTGTACGCCTGCCAGCATCTCAACCGGCCGCAGGAAGTGATCTCCAAGGCCTTTGGCGACAACTTTGCGGCGCTGGCGCTGGAGACCACCAAGCTGGTGCAGTTGCAGCGCCAGGCCCGCATCAAGACCGCCGAGGTTCAGGCCAAGAAGGAAGAGGAACGGCTGGCGGCGCAGGAGCAGGCGCTGCCCGTGGCCGCGCCGGGCAAGACGCCCGTTTCGGAACTCGCGGCGAGCCAGACCGAGAACGTGCGCAAGATGCTGCTGGCGTTCTCGCGCGACCTGCGCGTGGTCATGCTGCGCCTGGCGTCAAGGCTGCAGACGCTGCGCTACTTCGCTGCCTGCAAGGGCGAGCCCGGTGACGCGCTGGCCAGCGAGTCGCTGCACGTCTTCGCGCCGCTGGCCAACCGCCTTGGCATCTGGCAGATCAAGTGGGAGATGGAAGACCTTGCATTCCGCTTCCTTGAGCCCCAGACCTACAAGCACGTCGCCCGGCTGCTGGACGAGAAGCGCGCCGAGCGCGAGGCCCATGTGGAACAGGTGCGCCAGCAGCTCGAAGCCGATCTGCAGCGGCAGGGCGTGTCCGCCTCGGTGCAGGGGCGGCCCAAGCACATCTACAGCATCGTCAAGAAGATGCGCGGCAAGTCGCTCGATTTCGATCAGGTGTTCGACATCCGCGCGCTGCGCGTGATCGTGCCGGACGTGGACGACTGCTACGCGGCGTTGGCGCATGTGCACGCGAAGTACATGCCGGTGGCGGACGAGTTCGACGACTACATCGCCAAGCCCAAGGCCAACGGCTACCAGTCGCTGCACACCGTGGTGCGCGACGCGCAGGACCGGGCGTTCGAGATACAGATCCGCACCCAGGCCATGCACGACCACGCCGAACATGGCGTGGCCGCGCACTGGGCCTACAAGGAGGCGGGCACCAAGGGCTATGCCGGCGTCTCGGCCAGCTCGGAATACGACGCGAAGATCGCGGTGCTGCGCCAGCTGCTGGCCTGGGAACGCGATCTGAGCGGCACCGCGCAGGGCCTGTTCGACGATCGCATCTACGTGCTCACTCCCGATGCGGCCATCGTCGAACTGCCGCAGGGCGCCACGGCGGTGGACTTCGCCTACAGCGTGCACACCAGCCTCGGCCACCGCTGCCGTGGCGCGCGCGTCGACGGCGCGATGGTCACGCTCAACACGCCGT